>Ga0247778_1000325_pt1 | contig 73857 bp, 84 predicted proteins | sample UWRJL049202B5_FD_179939 | JGI IMG/M metagenome (GOLD analysis project Ga0247778, IMG submission 179939) | Plant litter microbial communities from Arlington Agricultural Research Station in Wisconsin, United States - UWRJ-L049-202B-5 | ecosystem: Environmental > Terrestrial > Plant litter >... | reverse complement strand
AAAAAAAAACAACAAATTCCTTGGCCCCCCCCTTTTTTTTTTTTTTTTTTTTGAAAATATACAGCTTCTTCAATACTCTCAACACTATTCCCAAAAATATACGGCTCCGGCGCCGGAATAAACGTACCCTTCTCCAAAGCCTTGGGTAAGAAATCATGATAGATGGCCTTTCCAACATCATTGTATGCCACAGTGGTAGCGAACAGGAAATTCGACTTGATTCCCTTCATCAGCCCCTTGAGCTTGAACGAAACCATCCAAGTCGCGATGAAGTAAATCGTCCGCAGCAACACCAGACTTTCCGGCTCTTTCTGAGGGGCAGGAAAGTTTGCCATAGAGATGAATTTGTTCCCTTTCAATTTGTCAAGAATTGCCATGCAGGCCTCTGCTCCTCCATTACCACAAGTCAACGCACCAGCAGCAGTCTTGTCTTTCATTGCGGTGATCATGTCCGCTACAACGGTCTTGCTCTTGTAATCGAACACTTTACTGGCGCCGAGTTTTATAACGTATTCGAAGTTGGCAGGAGATGCCGTAGCGAAGACCTCATAGCCGGCTGCGACTCCAAGTTGGATGGCATTGCTGCCAACACTGCTGGAGCCTCCCCACACGATAATCGTCTTGCCCTCAGAAATCGGGTTTAATTTAGGCAGTTCGAGCCCTAATTGGTCTTTTTTGGAATAGAGCTGCCGCAGCTGTAGCAACGCCCAACGGCAAAACACAAGCTTTTTCATACGACAACGAATCCGGGATACGAGTCGTCAAATTAGGCCGCATTACAGTGTACTCTTGAAATCCGCCTTCGGCAGCGTCGTTCACCTTTTCATCCAGACCAATCGCATACCCCAAAACTCGATCGCCTGCTTGAAAGCCCTTGACTTGTTTCCCGACTTCCACAACTTCGCCAGCGACGTCCGAACCGAAGATGCATGGGTATTTGAGCCATGTGAAGATGAAATCGCCTTTATCTTGCAATATCCAATCGGCTGGGTTTATGGCTACTGCGCCGTTTTTGACGACGATTCCATCCTGTGGTGCTGCCGGGTATGGTGCTGACTTGACTTCAAACTTGGGGGACTTTTTGAAGGGGAGATAGAGAGCTATGTTGGTAGGCATCGTGAAACCCAAATGACGGGTGTGAAAGTTATCAAATTGATAGAAGGTGAGTTCAAGGAGATAGATACGAAAACAGTTGATTCTGGACTAGGTGTCCCTGGGGTATGCAAAATTTGCAGGTCATAAACAAGACTTATATAACAAACCTCGAATGACATTAACTGCCCAAAAATTGCGTCTCAATATTGCGCTTATATTTTCCAGCTCGACATCTCGGACTCGGTTCTGGGCGACTAACTGGCCGAATGCGAAAGTGCAATTGTTTTCAGTTAGTAGTTTTGAGTCGGCTCAATTTTGCCCCGCCAAAGCGACAACTCAAATATTGAGGGAACAATTTCGATGAGACAATTAAGGTCGACAGAAGTAGATCGCTAGACTAGGTGTACTTGAATCAGAATAAAAGAATATTTGAGATTACTTTTCATGAAAAAATTTGGAAGTTTGGAAAGGCAGAGCGACTTGGAGGGTTCAAACTTCCCTATGGTGCGCCTGGAAAATCTCCGGCCTTTCAGCACCCGGTGGATGAGCCGCTGGAATTTCCTGAAAGATCAGCGCGAAGATGCCTGAGCAACGTCCCGCTGGCCCTGGGTTTAGTGAACCACTCGCATCTCAGGTGACGCTAAACATCCCAGCTCGCTAGAGCCAAGTGCCCTCGAATCTTGGCCAGAATTTCTGAAACTTATAATATCTTCAAATAATCACTGAAGATGCCCGAAAGAGAGAAACATTAACATTGAGCGTGAGAAGAACCTTGCCTAGGCAGAAGTCTACACTTTCTGATTTGTGCATGTCAAATGCTCCTATCTGGGGTCTATTTGGCGAGCTATATTTAGCCCATTCAGGGGCTGATTCTGAAGCTCCCCGAACCTCATTTCAAGAGCAACAACTCAAATTTTATCATCAAATTCAACAAAAATGACTTCACCATCCCAAAGACAGCCCCAGGACTCACAAACATTCCAACTCCCCGACGGCCGTACCCTAGGCTTCGCCGTCTTCGGCTCACCTCCCTCCCCAGACATCCCCACAATTTTCTACTTCCATGGCTTCCCCACCTCCCGCCTGGAAGGCATTCTTCTCAAGTCCGAGAAATTCGCGTTGACTGTAGTAGCTATCGATCGACCTGGAATGGGTCTCTCCTCATTCCAACTCGGGCGTCGCATCCTAGACTGGCCGTCCGATGTCCTCGCCATCGCCGACCATCTCGAAATTGCCCGATTCTACTGCCTGGGTGATTCTGGCGGCTCACCATATGCGTTGGCATGCGTAAAAGAGATCTCGCGAACGAGACTTTTGGGAACAGCTGTAGTGTCGGGAATCTACCCACTTTCGCTCGGTACCCAAGGGATGATGTTCTCAGCTCGAATGCTGTTTGTTGCAGCCGCTTGGCTACCTACTATTGTACTCGCGAAGTTTTTGGACCTCGAATTTGGAAACATGGCTCGGGATGTAGATCCAAAAGTGTCCGAAGAGAGTTTTATGAAAGTGATGGAGAGGAGATCTGAGAGAGATAGAAGATGTTGTGAGGATGAGGAGCTGAGGAAGGTATTGGTGGAGACTATGAGAGAGAGTTTTAGGCAGGGGTCTGAGGGACCGGCCTGGGACTTTGGATTGTATGCGGATTGGGGATTTGAGCTTGAGGAGGTGGATGGACAGAGTGTGACGTTATGGCATGGCGAGAAGGATATCAATACGCCGTTCGGTATGGCAGAGAAGGGGGCGAAGATCTTGAAAGGGTGTAAGTTGAGGGCTTTCGAGGAAGAGACACACTTGAGCCTTCCGTTGAATCGTATGGAGGAGATTGTTCAGGCTCTGATCAATTCTGAAGCTAGATGAATGCTCGAGGTCACCACTAGCTGGCGCTCAAATGGCGGAGTTAGAAAGAAATATCACAATCCCAAGGATTGGCTTTTTGTGGTGAATAATCTTGCACGTTGAAGGGTCCCCGTTGGGCTTTTCACGCTTGAATTCAACGCAATAGATAGCGACTGGCTTGAGCTTTTGCGGTGAATTTCTGTTGTTGAACTTCCCGAGGTCGTTTTTGGGAATACATCTCGCCAAACAGTCCCTCCTCCTTGCATTCGAAAATATCCTCAATCTCCGAGTCTTTCCTTTCAACTCGCACAACACTACTGCTTTCCCAATGCTACATGAAGCTTCATAGCGCCATAACGACCCCCGCACCGAAGAAGCGAAAAATTTCCCAGCCCATCGTATTCACCGCTCCCGGTCTCGGCCCCGATGTCAGTCTCAAGGTCTTCGACAATTGGGAGTTCCATGTTCACTCCGTCCTCCTTAAATTGCACTCAGCTTTCTTTCGAAAATTCCTTGATTCAGCGGATAAAAATACAGCAGGATCTACAACAGATGCTGTTCCTGCTTCAGGGTTACTCACAACGGAAGGTGCCGGAATAGTGAATGGAGCCGCAATTCGGTATGAATGGGTTACGCAGATTGATGAGGATGGAGATGGCTGGCACTTGGTGGAGAAGAGCAAAGCCCTAGTGCGTATCTGATCCTCATATTCTACTATCCCAGGAGAATTGCTAACTTATTTCAAGGCTGAGCGACAGGACATGGGCACATTTAAGGGAGACCTATACAGGGAGGAACACACTTTCCACAGCATTCTCTGTGCAATCTACGTCGAGCAATACTATATACACTCATTCGAAGAACTCGAACGCCTGGTCACAATGGCTGATTACTATTGCACACTTCGCATTGTTTCGCTCACATTAAATGGACCACTGCTCCATAGATCAATGCCAAGCGAAGACCTGAGGGACAACGCATGCAGGGCAACGGAACTAGCTGTGAAGCTGCGACACAAGTATCTCTTTGAGGATTGTCTCACACTCTCCGCTGGGCCATGGAATGCTCCCTCTTATGAATCTGATGGCTTCAAGGATGACGAGGCTAGGTTGTACCTACTCGCTCTTCACACACGCGGCAGTATTGCGAATATGATAGACGCTGTTCAACAGCAACTACTTTTGGCCGCCACATACGAAAAAGAAGCAGCTCCGACAGAGATTCAAAATGCCAAGGGATTTGGGGAGGAGCTTATGAACATAGCACAACAAGCGCGTCTCTGCGGAACGACAGGATTATTGCAGCTGCCACTGTATTACCGTCTACTCTCCAAGTCCGATATTATCATGACCAGGCTCTCGGAATCATGGCAACTTAGTTGTTTACTGGGCAATGACAGAGAACTGATCCCTGGAGCAAAATCTGGGAAAGGAATTTTCGGCGACCATTTTCTTTGCCGCACTTACGATCATGACTATCCCTGGGATAGCAATGAAACAGATTGGTGATTCGGAACATCAAAACCAAGTTATACCTCCTAGTTGCTCAAGACTTACATTATTTCATCTCCGTTGAATGAATCACCGCCGACGAACATAGATAGCCGCACTCACAAACAAAAGGTTTCGTTGGTCAGTGGCATGGCGGAATACAATTAATTGCTGGATGTGGCTGCGAGAAGGTTCTATAGATTGAGGTGAGCTAGGCAATAAAAAGATTGTCAACATTTGGAATGAGAACAAGTAGGAAGCAATAATCCTATTAACTGTTGTCTAAAACTCCCTTGTAGTCACTGCTCTGTCAGAAAAATGTCTCACGTCATGTCGGTCTTTCTCACAAAATCTCATAAGAACTATTTGCTCCTTTTTCCATCACCAATCAGTCTCCGTCGCATCCCAAGGCAAGTCCCTGTCCTCAATCTTCCCACATAGGAAGTGGTTGTGGAGATCTCCCACCCCAGCTTGAAAGCGTCCGTCCAGAATCAGCTGTCCATCCAAAATATGTCCTATGGCAATCCAGAGCGGGCTCCCATACTCTTCCGAAGAATGAAATCTGCGATACAGCGCTGGAAGGCTTAGATAGGCTTTATGGACATCTAGTCGCAAGTCGTCATATATTTCCTCCTCGCCCTGGCGTACTGTCCGGCCTAGATGCCTCAATCTTTCCAGAGAACCGTATGCGTCGTTCATCTGGCTTTCTGTCTCGAACGCGTCTGGGCGTCTAGTAGCATACTCCAGCATATCCAACTGAGCCTTTGCAACTTTAACGCAGACTTGATTGTACAGGTCGCGTGCAGCATTCTTTATTTCCCCTTCCTCAAACCTTTCGAAAGAAGGACTATCCAAGGGCCAATGCTCAGGACAAGACAGTCGCGATATAGTTGAGGGTGGCGAAGTTTAACGGCGGCTTGAAGTAACACGGCGAGAAGACTTTTGGACATTTCAACAAGAAGGGTGTCCATGAAATCCGCATCTCGAAAGAAGACCCCATCAAGACTACGAGATACAGCAGGGAGTGCGCAGTAGTAGTCGGCTAGTTCAGTCAGAGCCAGTAGGTCGTGCGAGGCGATGTTGTAAGGCTGATTGTAGAATGCGCACACCAGACATTCAAACATTCTCTGCTCACCCTCCTTAATGCCCGAGAATGATTCCATATTCAAAACGTACGGCTGGCAACTCTGGTTAGCAGTGCTTGGGCAGATCGAAGACAGAGAATGATCTTACCTCCGTACTCGGTGCAGCTATCAAGTTCCACCCTGCTCCATCCTCGTCGATCTTTGTGACCCACTCGTATTTGAATCCTGATACAGGACTAGCCGAAGATAGGTCCATATCGCTCGCCTTGTCGGGAGAGTCGAGAAACCTGCCAAAGAATGCTGAGTGGGCTTTCAACAGTACCGAGTGGACGCGAAATTCAACGTCGTCGAACACTTTCAGGCGAGTATCTGGCTGTGTACCTGCTAGCGTAAAGACAATGGGGCTTCTGAGGTGTGGTGCTGAAATGATATCCATGTTTGCGACCGACTGCAATGGAGAATATGCTCTCTTTGTTGTTGATGAAGGTATCTTGGGAAGGCGTGGGAGCTTGATAAAAGTGCCACGTTGCATGGGATATTGAATTGTAGCAGATTTACCAATTGACAACTCATTACTGGTTTAAAGTGAATGACTTTCAAGCAACGCGCTCAGTATGAGTCCTCGCCCCTTCTCCCATTCCTTTGACATGAAGGAGCCGGAATGTCATGCAATTCATTCCATCCCCTCTGATGCTCAGCTTGTAAATCTCCAGATAGGCTCGAAGTGGGGACCCTATTTGCGAAACCATAAGTATTCTCTCTACCATTAAATCTACTACTGATGAATGAAGGAAATGTCATCTTAGATCCCGAGGTGTGGGAAGCCTTTCTAAGAAGGAACTGAATGGTGGGAAGGCACGAGGCAAAGAGCCCGATCCCAAGCTCGACCAGCGTCCAGTAGATTACGCCGGTGATTGTGGCTGGAGTTTATTAGTGGTTAGGAGAAAACTTGTGTGGCAACTAATGACTTACAGTTTGGATCGGAGGGCGGATGATATCCAACTGAGCTTCTGCTTAACATCATTCCGATAGATACGCTTACTATACTTACTGCGATAATATCTTTTGTTTATTGCAAGACGTGTTGCAGAAGCACCAATCGCTCTACTGCCATCAGTGATGCCCTCTCTGACTTTGACTCTGGAACATTGTACTTACACACTTCCTAGGAGGAAAATAATGCCGATAGCAAGTTTCTTCTTAAGGGGCATCTGAAGTTTCCAAAGCTAGGTCACAATGAGCGATGCTCCAGTTTCACATCTCAAGGAAGGAATAAAGAGGCCTACCAAAGGTATTGGAAGAACAAGAACCATCACATCCGTGATCAAATCCGTTATTGACAATGTATAGAGCCACAGTAATATATTGATACATCTATCCGACGGCGCCCCGAAAAATAGCTTGACATTCGTGCCGCACGCAAATACTGCCACGCAAAGATTGCAGAGCGTCCATAGGACGACGATAACAATAGCGGAAATAATTATCAGCCGAGTCGGTCCGGTCTTGTGAGGACAGAAGATTCGATAGTAGTAGAAGAGCGCGCTCAATTTAACTGCACCTAAGGCTGGTATAGTAATTATTTGCATTGCGTACTCGATCTTAGGTAACTATTAGCAAAATAGATAGAGAGAGTAGACTGAAAAGTTGCTCTAAGATAACCATACCTTTGTTGCAAGTTCCACCATATGAGCTGATGTTTCTCGGTCCAACTTCGCAACACTCTGAGGCGCAGCTGTAAAGGGATTCGGATATCCAAGTGCATGTTGCGCAATTCCTATTGAAGCATTAAAGACTAAGGAACAGCGATGCTTTATCGGAAGAGCAACTCACCTGTGATTGCGGTGGCACAAGCACCACAGAGAAGAATCTGCGATCAAGCAACGTGAGTCTAGCATTCTGGGGGCATCTGTATCTGCAAACTTACCAAAGCAGGTACTGTAAGCCAATCATCAATTTTAATTGACCAATTTTGATTTTTCCTTGTGTAAAATCGCAAAAGGACCACGACAATATTGACGACTGGAAGAGCAACGGCAGCGGCGAAGGTATGACCCCGCGATTCGTAAAATCTCGTTGTCGTAAGGCCTGCCATTTCAGAGAGAAAATAAATTGAAAATAAGGAACATATAGCAAGTGTCTATTGAAGTAAGATGGTGTTTAGCTATTGTTCGTATGCAAATCTATGGAGGTTCGAACATGCCGTGGTAACCTACGAAGGTATGTAGGACATCACGAGCGCCGTTTCTGACCGATGCAATGCAACCACACCTCCTAAACCCTGAAAAGTTTGTCTTTCAAGCTTGAAATTCTGGGTACATGGATATTCTGTGTAGGGGAGCCCTTTTTTTAGCAATGGTACGACCTTGTATGCCTGGCGAATATGTGAAACCTCAGCTCGCTGCAGTGGCAGTTGGGGGATGTTACTTCAAATATGAGCCAACACCAGGGCCAAGTTCCTATTCTCCGGAGGCGCGCTTATTTCAAGTATTTTGGAATAAGATGCTTGTTAGGAGCTCGTAATTGATTCGATGAGAGGTGCCAAGCCCATGCAGTGCGACCTCTCCTTTTAGGATTTTTGATAGCAGTGTGCAGTACTACTGCAAGTAAGCCGAAGGAAGGTCGTATCTTACGGCGACCATTATAGATCCTTGGGCGGTGAGAGGACGGAAATATACAGCCGCAAACGGGTACATGCATTTGCAGGGAGTGAGAACAAAAATTATCTGCATGTATAGATTTCATGCAGCTTCAGTGCATGCGGCAATCCCTTAATCCGAATTAGGACGAGGGTTGAGACTCCAAACCTATCTGCCACGAGTTGCGAAATAAAAAGAAATGGTGCATGAACTGAACTTCTCAATTTCAACATGGAATTCAAGTAGTTATCGTTTAAATCGTTAATAATCCATCTGTTAAGACTCTCAAAACAGTATTCTGGACTCTGTTCCTCCAATCACTTTTAATCTCTATCGGTTTCCTTCGCCATCACGGAGCCACAAATAGACCCCTCAACTCGCTCAACAAAGGACCGTGTCAATGAAATACAGAAATCGCGCAACAGAGTCTGGCCCAAACCACAAACTAGGTAGGGCATGTACCGCACTGAGCGATGAGAGCATCATTGATCAAGGTCATAGCACCATTAACAGCACACAGAGTACCCTGATTTGTCACGCCGTCCGCGAGAGATATGGACGACTGAGCAATGAAATTGCCGGCTGTGACTGCATTTGCGTTGATTGTAATTGCGGTACCGGTAAGAAAATAGGCGTTGCAAGGCACAGCTCCGTTTATCAGATTGATTTTAGCACCTGCACCAATAGTGAAGGTTGTGTTGAAGATGAAGATGAACTGGCTTTTGCTACTGCCGCCACCGTCGAGGGTAAGGATCCCACCGGCGGCAATGACGCCTGCAAGAGTTGGGATCGTGTAGACGCCTTTCGTGAGCGTTTTACCGGCGAAGTCGGAGTAGGAAAGTGCTGTCTTCGGAACAATCGAGAGGCCGCTGTCGACCAGGTCAGTTGCGATTGACAGACTATCTGGAATGTGAGATGCTCACTTGTTATAGGCTGCTGAGCAAGCAGCTTCCGCGTTTTGAGCGAGAACTGTACCCGCCTGGGTAGTTCCAGACCTACTGCATGGAGGAAACCCAGTGATTGAAGTACCGGGATAGGTTCCAATATCTGCTACACCACTAGCGCATGTAATAGCTCCATTCCCAGTACAAGTGAGGCCTGATCCTCCGATTGCTCCGTAGGTTTTGGCTACGCCCATAACAACTGGAAGTATGCGTTTTTGAAGGATGGGGCTCTCGACATTAGGAGCAGCAAGGGAGAGGGATGCGATGAGCGCGAGGATGACAAGTTTACCGGCGTTGAGCATGGTGAAAGGCGTGTGGTTACTGATTTTTGGAAGTGATGTTGGAGAACTCTGATTCACAAAAACGTCTAGATTGTTGATAGTGAAAGAGACTTAGATTGAGAAGAATGCGTCTACTGCTTTTCATATAAACTTTGGGTGGGTAGATTGCCCTTTATATATCTGGATGTAGATGGCAGCCTTTCCCATCTCGTGGCTTCCAAATCCCATAGTCTCTTGATGGGCATAGAGCAGACCCTGATAATGAAGTATTTTTGTACTCACACAATAACCGAAATGCACAAAGGGTCCAATATTTCGGCTCGTTCCGTGTGGATCGTCAGCGGCGGAATCGAATGTAATTAAATTCCGATGGGAAAAAGCAATTTTGAGGGGCGAGCGGACATCACCGGCAAGTCTGCCGAATAAGGGGCTAGGAATGAGATAGCTTTGGGGATTGGTTCGCTCTTGCATATGCGAACAAAGATTTTCCCGGAACCCAGCCGCTTTTTGGAAGCATTGGTAGATGTGCATCGAGGCATCACCAACCACTGTGATCCACCAGGGGGATGCATGCAGTGAAACGAATAGAACCGGTTGAAAAGTGCAATTGATTATAGGTTTGAAAGAGAAAACGTCGTCACAGCATAGTGGCGTATTTGAATGAACCACTTAAATGACAAATATTTCTTCATGCGCATCTGAATTGCCACTTTGTGAGCAACAATCCTGATCACCGGAATTTCTTAAAAGAAAGATAAACGTAGATTCATGCTAATGGGTAACTTGATCTCAGCCATCAAGCAGCGCGCATCGAGAATCAATGGGTACATCGGCCATGAACCTGCTTTCTCAGAGACCCCGAAGCTCGGATCAAGGGCCTAGACCTCCACAACTGCCCGAGAAATGTCTTAAAAGGGTCTCGGCGAGTGTGTACGTGCTTTATTGGATTGCATGTGAGTGCCTCAATAATTCCTGCCTTTTTTGATTTCGTGACGACAGGTCTATAAGACTCTAACTAACCTGGAGAGATGCAGCAAACCTAAAGCGATCCATAGCAAGGGAAAATGTAGTCGCTTTTTCTAGAGTGGAGGAATTCTGATAGAAACTCGTACTCCTTGGTCGAGGGTTACACAGCGCGTGGGGTACTCAAGGTAAGAGACTGTAGATCGTTACTTTACGAAATATCAGACGTCACGGGCGTTCATTGGGTGCAAATGTGATGTCGGGGCGCAAGTGCTTAGTCTGAGCTCTGTGATCAGCGATTGGCAGGGACATTTACGTTCCTTGTTTCGCGGTCGCAGTCGAGACCAGTCGGTTTAAAGCGTGGGCCGTGGTATGGAGGATACATGTTTGCCGGTGTGTAAGAACTTCCAATTCCTTAGATATTTCTGGATCAGTAGCAACTTGGTAGACACTTAAAACCACATCTCATTGTGAGAATCAAGGAGCAATTATCCAAGCTGAAAATCCTGACCCCGAAGTCAACATCATCCTGACTTAAATTCAGCGAGCCACTTCCCCCCATCGTCACAATGCCAGCTGCAAGAACTTTGCATTAAAAAAGGTTGATTGTTGGCATAGTAGAGGCCCTCAAGGCTCGCGTTCGTTTTAGCGTCCCTGGAGTCTTTGGCGAAGTGTACGATCTGGTGGGATGGGCTGGCGTTCTCTTTTAATAGCTGGATGCAAGTCGAAGCGCGGTTGCAACAGTTGCAAATTTCGTCGCTGCGAATGGGCATTGAGTGACCATTATTCTGACATCTTCTCTCGAAATTTGGAAAACGGAGGCATTGCACCGGCAACGATTTATGCAGCCCATATCAAGGTACAAGTTGAGGTTGTTGATGGCGTACCTGAATTGCCTACTATAGCTGCTAAACCAACGTCCTCGTATTTTGGGGGGCTTTCACTTCCATTTAAGGATCTAATTCTAATGGTCGCTTTAACGTACAAAGAAGTGACAAGTATATTTTACTTAGGAAAAGAAGAAGCCTTGGTCTGAGCAATTTCATGGTAATGGTAGAAGCAATGTGAAGAATCTGCAGTTTGCGGGTCTAAATAGCCTCTATTTGCGCGTGGCGCGAGAAGTGGGTCCTATTCGCTCTTATAAACTCTTTGCTGATTTAGATTTAGTCGCTGCCATTGATTGTCACTTCAAGTAGTGTCAGCGAGAACGCAGAGTATTAGACTTTCGGTCATTATGGGCAATAATGGAGAGTTGCAATGCAAGAAAAAAAGATATCAATGGAAGTACGTCTCGCTTTTGAGAAAAAAAGGTAGGACAAACCCAAGGGTCACGCCACGTGGTGCCAAGAAGCTAGACAGGCAGGCAACCTTACCAACCTGGTACAGCTACCTTATTACTTTACATAACGTGCCAAGGCTTAGCCTCGTTGAAGTTTAGCTCGTATGCTATGCCCTTTCCATCAACATCTTTCTGTTCACTGGGTCATATTCCATATAATAATTTAGATACACAGTGTCCTTTTACTCTAAATTGTTAAACCTGTTACCCGATGGCTGAGATCGGCCTCATAGCCAGCGTTCTCGGCGTTGCCAGCGCAGGCGCTAAACTCTCCCTCACCCTCACCAATTTGCCGACATCGTAGGCAACGCCGCATCCGAAGTCCATGACATAGCAAGCGAGATATCTCTTTTCTCCTCCGTTCTGCGGCAGCTTAACTCTACTCTATAAACTGCGAAAACGACGCGTTATTCGCTCACAGCGCTTGCAACAGCGGAAGCCATCATGGCAGAGTGCCGGCGTGTGTTCCGCAAAATCCAGGCTTTGGTCGATGGGCTTAAACGTGAGAGCCTTAATATGCCTGAGGAGTGGTCTCTGGCTTGGACAGCGAGGGTGAAGTGGGTGTTTCAGCGGTCGAGAATGGCTCTCTACCGGTCGAAGCTGGAATCTATGACGACAACTCTGCTACTTATGTTAACAACTTTGATGATTGCGGAGCGGTCTTCTGATTTGAACTTGGAGGGTGTGGACGATGAGAATGATAAGGCTCTAGCACAGAGCCTTGTTATCACGCAGCAAATCGCCCTCGATAAGTTACGAGTCAAAGAAGAAAATGAAGTGGACGATGACGGTTTGGTTGAAGAATGTTCAGAGCGAAAGGCGCTACAGGCAGCCCCAGCGATCAAGATTAATTCCTTCGCATTCCCTTGGCAGGAAGATACATCCGCGGACAAATCATTAGCTGGCTCCAAAGCGTGGAAAAGGCAGAACCGTGCTTCCCAAGTGATGAATGGAACAATAATTGACCAGGGCTTCAACGCCCTGAGTCAAGATCCATATTCCTCTGACAACAAGCTCAAGCTCACTTTGGACAAGGGAAATACCCCGGCATCTACTGGTCGAGAACGAGTAGATTCAACTTGGCTATCCACTACCGTTTTCAATGATGGTCTGACGCCTGCTGGGCGCCGAGAGAGCTGGACTGGAACTTCAGCTACAACTCTGGCAAGTTACCAAGTAAGATCGCTGTTATCTCGCTGGATTGACCACGCGGATCCTAGGAAATTTCAGTCTCGAAAGTCGCCACCCCAACTAAAACCTGACAGCGGCTACAAGAGTCGCCATGCAAGAAGTCCTTCCGGAAGTAGCTTAACATCCCAAAAGAAGCCAGAATTGTCACCTCAGCGTTCCCCGAATACCCCAAATAGTTCGAGCGCCCCCGCGGAGTATCCGACACAAGCCGCCCACGTTTTCAAAAACGCCACTCTTGGACTGGCTTGGAGCAATTCAACTCCAGAGGTATTGAAAAGATACCTTCATATGTTCAATCATAGTGCAGATCCGAGAAACTACTCTCTGTATATCGAGGTCGATGATAAAGAAAGGGGGGGAGACAAGAGAGGCTTTTCTTGCCACAAGAGACGCCACTACGCGTTTTCCGTTCTTTGAGTGAGGAGGGTAAATTACCGCAGTTCTTATTGAAAAAAAAGGGTTTCTTTGTTCCTGGAGAAAGCGAATCTAAGTTGTGGATGAAGAGGATTGTATCTCTAGATGACCTAGCATCGGAGTGAACTGTAGCTGAAATCTCTGTCTCCTCTTGAAATGTCAAGTTCCTTCGTCCGCTCAAAGGATTGAAATTAATTGTGAAATATTGTTCATGTTTTGGTGCTCATCTAATTATATCAGCGTTTCTCAGACCCCTCAAAGAGCAGCAATGTCTGTCAGAAACAATTGAAGACAAGTTTAACCCGCTGTGAAATCTCAGAACACGCCAAGTTGAACGACAAGCGAAGGCAATTTTAAGGATGTACCTATTAAAGGTACTTGAAGAGTGCCTACGGCATACCTGCGCGCGAGATTTTGCTTACTCAACCAAATGTCCACGAATCTGCCGCATTCAACTCTCGTTACCAACTTTCTTGATTAATATCCCATGGAAGGTCCTCATCATCAGTTTCCAGACACAAGAAATGGCTCGGTATGCGGGAGATTCCGGCCTGATAGCCAGACCGATCCAAAGCCAGACCGGTCCAAAGCCAGGTTGATCTTCATCAAACGGACCAGCGTCTTTTTGATTTCTGGGAAAGAGGATATATAATGATTGTTCAATACATTACGATAGTACTGAGGAAACTCCACCTCGTAGCCAAATCCCATTGGGAGTTTAAACAATGAGTTCTGCAGCTCGTACGAAAGTTGCTCTTCCGCATCTGGATATACTGCGCTGAGCTCAAAAAGCTCTAGTTGGGCTCTCATCACATCTGCCGAGATTCTGTTGTATACTGCTTTTGCGACGGACTTTAGTTTTCCATCTTTGAGGTACTCCCATCGAGGTCTCTGCCAAGGACCACAAAGGTATATCAAGGATTCTCGGAACAGCGTTGCGTTGCGCAGCTTGCAAGCGTCCTACAGAATAGAATTGCAATGCAGTTGGATGACGTCAATTAATCCAGGGCTTGTTGATAAAGCGGCTGATACGGCAAGAGATAATACTGCCAAGGCACGGTAATAATCCGTTAAACTCGTGAGAAGATGAAGCTGATTTCATTTGGAATCAATAGTTATAGGCTGACCGTGAATAGCGAACATCAAAATTTTGAAGGCAGCCACTTCTTTGTCGACGTCGCCGCTAAATTCAGGGGTTTTATCGAAAGGCTAGATACATATCCATCAGCTTATTCTCCTGCAGATAACAAGATAATGGTCCAACTGGACGTCAAAACGCACCTAGAAGGTATTCACGTGCACCATTCCCCATGTCCCATCACAATGTATCTGGGTGACCCAGTGGTACTTGAAATCGCCAGTTAGAGGGGCCATATTCTCCTTGTCCGCCGAGTCAAGAAATTTAGCAAAGAACATAGAGTGCATCTTCAATGCGGAGATAACGTGGAATTCTTGTCCAAGAACCTCAAGCTTCGTGTCAGGCCCTCAAACCGAAGCTGGTAAAGACTACGGGCGGTCTCTTCGTAGTTGCAAGCTCCAAAGATAAAGCCATGTCGATAGTATCAAGTGTGTGTCTCGAAGAACGTCGGAAAAGCACCCCAGGCAGATCTGACCTTCTGAGTGGTAAATTATGTTGATTGATGGATAAGGACGTGGTCGCTAGCGCGAAACAAGACCCACGACATACATTCACATTTGCATTCCTCTGGATTAGATATGTAGCAAATAGAACAAATGAGGTTTGATCCTGGAGATTGAAATACAGACTATGAAGAAAAAATCCGTTTCATTTTGTATAAGCTTGTATAAGACTAGTATCTAGAATTCTTTCCCTCAACGTTTGTTACCACTCCTTCTCATCGATGTCCCATGGCAAATCATGATCATTGATTTCCGCAAACAGAAGATACTTTCTATGATTAACATAGGGTATCACAGCTAGCCTATTCTGTGCAATCGCCTTAAGTTTCTCTTGAAACTTATTTCTAGGATCGAGCTGAGAGGCTTGATGAACTATGTCCTCCCAGGCTTCCTCCTGTGAATTTGGTTTTAGCGTGACAGCTATTTCCCAGAGACCATCCTTATCAAAAGGAGGTGCTTCCCACATCGCGGTCATGGTATTGAAGAATTGAGTTCTCATCTTTGAGCACTCCCTTTCCGCATATGTTCTTAGTCGGTCATTCAAAATTTCGCCATAGCGCTGTGTTCTCAGGCCCCCAATACAGAGTAGCAAGCAATCTTTGAAGAGTACCGAACACCTGAGCTCGAATGCCATTTCGAGGAGGTCAACGCAATTCCCCGTGACTTTCCCCCATCCGCCGATGACCGAGCCATCACCTTCTTTCAACCAGATACTCAAGCACTCCGACAACCTTGGGAGGGCCCGATAATAATCCGCGAGCCGGACGATATGTTGCAATCCCGCAACAGTTTTGACGCGAAATCTTTCACCGTAGAATGTGCGAAGGAGGCTGTCGAAGGCTAACACCTCAGCCCAATCATCTGAAAGTAAACGGTGTGGCTTCTCATTGGGCTATATACTGTTAGCAATTTGAAGTTTTCTATGACAAAGGATGTGGCTCACGTTTATCTTATCGGCGCAAACCAAAGCCCATGTTCCATCTTCGTCAATTTTGGAACGCCAGTCGTACTTGAACTTCGGATCTGCAGATGTTCCGGAAAGCTTTTTGTCGGGTGGATCCAGGAAAATTTGAAAGAAAGCAGAGTGCTGCTTCAGGATGGAGGAATGAACGTGGAAGTCTTGGTAGAAAACTCTGAGACAGACGTCGGGGGTAGTAGTAGGGGGCGTGAAGGTAATAGGTTTCCACTTGGGAATAGGTTGACGAAGAGCCATGTTGTTTAGGACTTGAGGGATAGGATAGCAAAGAGTACGTAGTCCCTAAGGTAGGGTAAAATTTGCCGTCGTGGATATGAACTTGCAGGGTGAATATATGTTGTCTAGGATATTTTCGAAGTTAGTAGGAAGCTACTTTAGCCCTGACTTGTGTCATTCAATCGTGGGAAATGGAAATGGGTTTTTTCTTTTAAGTTATATTAACCAAAGATTCCACAAGATTCCAAGCGATTCTCACTCTGACGCCAGGATGAAAGACAATTGTAAACGACGCTTGCTTCCCTGGCATTTATCATATGCTACTAGTAGCATCCGAATCATAGACTTTTTCCGCTGCCGTACTGGCATAAAAGGGCCACAATGAGCCATATCCTGGGCGACGGAACTCTCTCCACCATATGGTCCATAAACATCCGCTGTCTGATCCTTGGGCATGTTTGATACTTTGGATAAGGCAGGCACATACACTAAATCGATCCTGCGGATGTAGCATTGTAGCATATGCCCGTAGAAGAAAACTCGTAGTAAAAGTACCCCCATTTTGCGAACGCATGGCTTGAGTTGGAGCGGGGTTTTCAAATACGAGCGAGCCAAGACCAGTGTGGAGTCTTTCTGATATCTTCATAAATTATTCCGAAAAGTATCTGATAAATACTCGACGAGATTCTGCGCAAGTTGCAAATTCGGGGTGCATATCGGCGATTTTGCGCCTTCCTCCTGTTTGAATGCAAGCGAATATTATCTGTTCCAGATCCAATCTCTCTTCTACACTGCCCCATAAATTTTCCCAAATCAAGTGGCGAAGTTCGGCAGGAAGGAGGTGAAATTTGAGAAATGTTCGAGCGGCCATGGTTGTACGAATGTAGACTGTGGTTTCAGCAAATTTGAAGCAGAATATCAAGGGAGAAATTGTGTGTGCGTGGGAAATTTTATTTCATGAGCTCACTAGAATTAGATTATAGCGTCCGTTAGAGCAGCACGTCCGGCGGAAACTAGTGCAGATGCCAAATTCGAGGAGAGAATGTGACTTCGCTTAAGGATACCCACGTGATGCATCCCCTTTTCACTCCTTGATTTTTGTGATAGCAGTAGGAGAGCGCGTCCTTACCCCCAAACTACCTCGTCTACTACCCATCTACTCAGTGGCATTCTTGGGAGTAGTTTCTCGCGCTTCCCGGCGGTGTCAATGACGCAACCTAAGAAGAAAGACTCGAATTGAAGTTTGTCATCTTCGTATTCCCCACCGACCCTCGTCGTACGCGTGCGAAATAATATCCTTCGGACGCCCCAAAACAATTGGGGGGATTTCCCTGATCAAAGAGAAGCATACGCACATTCCACGGCATCGGGTAAAGCTTCAAAGAGAGATTTTAATTCCATTCAATGCTTCTATGACATGAGGCTTCATGAATGAAGTTCACTTTCGGAAACAATCAATCAACCCCCCACAAACACGAGCCTCCAATTAGCCTTCAGGTCTACTACCAAACTCTCTGATTGACATCCCATGGGAGTTGCATCTCAGTAAGCTCGAAGAACAGAAAAGCGTCCTTGTAGACCCCTTGGCCAGCCTGAACCCCGCTCCTATCCAAAACCAACACATTCTTGAGAAGAGGATTGATTACTTCCTTAAGCTTCAGTCCATGGGTTTTGAAGTTGTAATCATAAAGATTCCGATAGTAGCATGGCATGAATGGCTTGCCGCTGCTGTCAAGGCCGTCTTGGCTAATCCTGGAAGTGGCTACCGCCAACTCGTACCCGAAATCACTTCCAGTAGCACGCTGTCCTCGTACGTTGAGTGGTCCAGCAATTGTCAAAGCTATCTGTTCAATCTGTACATCCATGATACGAGAAGTCAGCTTCTTTTGTGCCTCGACTGCTAGATTCTTCAACTTTGGCTCCGTCAAATTCATAAATCTTGGGTTGTTCCAGGGTCCCATTACATGAACAAAGCATTCCCGGAACAAAAGCTTGTTTCTCAACTTGAACGAAGCCTCGAGAAGCTCAACGCAGTGATTCGGGATAGAACCAACCAACTCAGGGTTGCTAAAGAAAACACCGTAGAGAACATTTGACATGAGCAGAAGAAGGCGATAGAAATCGGCAAGCTCAGCTACGAGGCATAATTGACGCGCGCTACTGATGTTGATTGGCCAGCTGTGCATTGCTGAGAGGATTGTTTTAAAACCTTCGATCTGTTCTTCCGGCTTTCCGGTGAATGGGGCTGCCTTTCTATCATGCTAAATGTGCGTAAATTTGTGAGTAATTCAGGATCGACGTGAAGCACACATTAGAGACGATTATTCTTACATGGACCTTCTCTTTAGCCGTGAGCGACCATCCACTTCCGTCCTCGTCCACTTGTGTGACCCAATCGTACTTGAAGAGGGCCCCGGCAGCAGCCACCTTGTCAGGAGAGTCCAGGTAATTGCGGAAATACTCGGAGTGAGCCTTGAGGATGGTTGAGTTGACGAGGAATACCTGCTCAGAGACCTCGATACTCATATCGGAGATCATACCGGGAGCCGCAAAGACGGTTGGGAGGTTATCTTTGGAAGTTGACATTTTGTCCCGAGTCGAGAATGTCCCTGAGCTTGTGATGGATGTAGAGTCGAGCTTGAAGGTAGTAGGTGTTCACCTCGTAAAAGAGTGAAACTTTGTGGGAGATTAAGAACGCACCCGTGAATGGGGGCAGAAGAAGTTCACGAAGAGTTTGATGAATGTGGCTCGGTGAATGGCGGCAGAAAGGGTCCTCGCTTAACCATATGCAAAGTTCGATAGCGTGAATATGGTACCCTAGGTAGTTATGAACGTTTTTAATGAATAGCTGGGATGTGAAACCTTCATGAATATGCACGATATGCCGGATCAGGCATTACTTACAGAACAGCTAATAAAATGGGTCACGTCACTCAACAACTTAGAGACAAATAGCTTCTTTATATTAATTTCCTATATAAATTAGAGATACTGTACATCATGATCATTTTCCTGGAATATAAGAACAAATGTCCATCCACATTGTCACCCAAATCCAAAATCCTTTGCACATCACTTCACCAAGATTTCTCCCTGGAATCCCATGGCAACTCCTTATCGTCAATCTCAAGGTACAAGGGCATATCAAAATACGATTCCTTTCCTAGTTTCTTCTCCTTGTCATCTGTGATCCCGGACTGCAGACGCTTTTCCACTGCCAATTTCAAGGCCTCTTTGAACTCCATACCAGCGTCAGAAATTGGACATTCATAACATTTCTCGTAGAAAGAAGGAAGAACAAGTATTTGAGAGCCATTAGTTGCAATGCTCAATCCAGTCCAGGGCATATTGCTATCGAATTTGCGCAGACTCGGTTCAAGGGCAGCGAGATCCCTGAGCAGATCCCTCTGTGCTTGGGCAATAAGGCGAGTGATGCGTCGATGGAAGGTCTCCGCGATGGTACGAATTGTTTGGTCGGTGATCTGAAGATATCTTGGCTTGTCCCATGGAGCCATGCATTGCGTGAGACATTCGCGGTAGAGAACTGGGTGGCGGAGCTTGACGGCTAATTCGAGGATCTCTACTGGGTGGTTGAAGCATTCTTCCGCGAGAAGCGGGCTTACGTAGAAAGCTGCATGTGCTGATAAAGCGAGGAGAATCTTGTAGAAATCTGCAAGCTTAACGAGGAGTTTCAGCTGGGGCAAACCATGAATTGTAAATGGCCAGCTGTAGATTACACAGAGGAACTTGTTGAAGGCCGTGATCTCTTCATCCATATCACCGACAAATATGCCCCCTGACTGGAAAAGTGACCTAATTAGCTTTGCATTGTTAAAGGCCGGGGAAAGATTCCTCACATTTTTAGATATCTTTGAACAAGGCGTAAGATACCATGATCCATCAGCGTTGATTGTAGTAACCCATTCATATGTAAGCCGGTTGCCGCGACGAGTGGGCGCGCTTTTTGCGAAAGCCAGTTCCCTACGAAGCACAGTGGACTTTCGTGTCAAGGCTTTTGAGTGAACTTGGAACTCTTGGTGAAATATTTTGATTGAGGCGTCTGGGTCTCCTCCTGGTACCGTGAACTTAATGGGAGGAGTCCAAAATTTGGCTGTGTTTGACAATGCCATGTCCGCAGAAGCAGTGCAGGTGAATAACCGCTGTACGTGTTGCAATTATGTATCAACAAATAGAAGACGAGCAGGCGAGGTCAACTTCGGGTTCATCAGAGCCAAGAACTTCTAAATGTATGATGATCCTTCAATGCATGCCTGGAGAAACCGAAGCTGCTTGAAAAGTATTTCTGCAGTATACCTCAACTCATGATTCATAAACGCCCTGTTAGAATCGACCATCCGACTTGATGACAGACTTGACCACATTCACCTAGCCGAAGCGAGGGGCTGATGATAGGATAAAGGTTTCTTGGAAGGCAGTAAGGATTTTCGAAAGAATTGCATGCCTTTGTACTTACTAGGTAGTTGTCGAGACCCTTCTTGGAGCGACTTCCCCCTGTCAAAACCAAAAAACACGAGCAGAATGGACACTAGTATGGTAGGTGCGTCAACTAGTCTCCGATGCTAGTATAAGATAATACTGTCTAACTCGATTCCAAGAAGACCTTACAGACTCGATGGAATCGCAAGCACCTCCCATGATTTCCGAAATACAGGGCATGCCGCCGGACATGTCCCTACAAGTCTTCCACCAGACATTTCACGCCCATTCAGCAGCCCTAAAGCTCAAGTCAACATTCTTCCGTAAATTCCTCGATTCCGAGGAGAAGGCGTTGCGTCCTCGTCCCCAGGGGAAATTCACATACGAATGGGTGACTGAAGTTGACGAAGATGGAAGTTGGCACCTGATTTCCTCTTCATCTCCGACGGTATGCATTACCCTTATAAAATTTCCCTTCGAATAGGCGCATTAAAAAATCAACCTCTCTTCTTTTGACAACCGCAACCTTCTGTCTTATGCTTTGTCCTAATCGATAATAGGCGAAACTCCAAGAAAATGAACACATCGGAAATCCCAACGACGAAATCGAAGCCATGGAGATCTTCCTCCGTGCACTTTACGGCTGGTCATTTACCATCAGCTCTTTCGAACAGCTAGACCGAATCGTAAAAATGGCGGATTACTACCGTGCTCTGCCCGCCTTCTCGTCTGCGCTGGACGGTGCATTTCTCAGAAGCCCTGCACTAATCGAGGCAATCCACGAGCTGCCGCATCGCCTTATTGAAGTTGCTGCGCAGCTTCAAAACGAGATCCTGTATCGAGAGTGCTTGATTCAGCGCACGGGTCCATGGACCATGCCGAAATATAATATGATCCGAGACCGAGCCCTACGTGAGATTGCGGAGGCAGCATACCGCAGGATTGGTCGTATGGTTCTTGACACTCAGTATAAGATTTTGAATAACCTGGATACGATGATGAGAAATAACCCCGGCGATCAGAGGGTGATCAATTATCAAGCATCACAGAGGGCACTAGCCATGCAATGCGGTACGTGAATTCCCAGGGCGTTTCCTTTTCACCGTACGCATATATTGTGGGTTTCCACAAAGTTCTCGAAGATCTAGGAAGTTCTAGGTCGTTCAGAATTTAATGACTCGCGAAGCGTCTGAAGATTTATTGATTAAGCAATACTGATTCCGTCAACTCGCAGTTGGTTCTGTTTCAAGGGCTGGAGTCTCGGTCGGCCCCCTTGGTATGCTTGTGCTGCCGTGGTTCTATAGGTTGCTATATGAAGCGCATGAGAATTCGGTTCCAGCTAGCTTCAAGGCAATTATCAAACCATTATTGAGCAATAATCTTGTACTGGGTCCTAAAGCTGAGCGAGCTGGGTCGGAAAAGTATAAAAATTACTTCTTATGCCTCGATATTGGTGATGAGGATCTCCCTTGGGATACAGCGGAAACAGATTGGTAGCTTAACGACGGAAACGATTATTCTGAGAAATTGCAGGAAAGTAAATGCGGAAATGAATACTTATCAAGTAGTTGCAGTAAATGAACAAAGTCAGAAAGCGCTGCCATGTGTTGCTATAAACGCGGGATGAAAGAATCTCGTACTATACATCACCAACCCCTACTTGCTGCCACCATCTCTCCATTCCGAGCCGTTCCCAACTTTCGATGAGCCCTCACCAGACGGCAAAACGCCATCGTCGCTATCATCATCCTCATCCAAGATCTTCGCCAGCTCATCTGGGTCCTTCATCTTCGCATCTGGGTCGTGATCCCCAGCCGCATCTATAATCCCATCCTCCTGGCCACTGAAAGGATCATGTCTTTCATCCTGCCCATCCAGCACCCCCTCATCCGCAGAAACGCTGATGCCTCTTGAGCCCCACTTCGAGCCTGCTCTCGGGCCGCTATTTGACCTAGTATTCCCATTGGTGTGTCCATTCTCCTCGTCGCCCAATGCTGGCGCGCTCTCCTCTTCATCGATGTTCCCAACCATTGCTTTATTTCCAAACACTTTGTGCAGGAACCAGCCTCGACGCATATCGTCCGCATCCACAATGCCCCCGTGCCGAAGCTTGACACGCTGCCTCGAGTAATAAACCCAGAAGAAATCGACATAGAATGCTGTTTGGATGACACCAAAGATGATGGATATGGCATCTGGCTTGCGGGGATCGGCGTCAAATTCGCGCCATATCCAGTTGAGGATGTAGAACCCGCGATAGGAACCGAGCATGAGCAGGTAGAAGGAATCGATGACTGTAGGTACTGCCGTTTGTCGTAGCAGTAGGAGTTGGGGGAGGACGCAGACGGATTCGAGGATGATGGAGAAAGTCCAGCAGACCTACAGATTGAGATGTTAGGGAACAGCTCTCGAAGCCGAGGGAAGATCTCGGTGTAACGTACCTCGACGAAAGACCACATTGCTTTCTTCCTGAATATCATCATTATGAAAGGGGCCGCAATAGCACTGCCCACAAAGGCAACTCCCCCGAGTTTCCACGCCTTCTCCCTTTCCCTAGTTCGCGCATAGACACGCAACATCAGGAACAGGATATATAACGAGCTCAGGATGTAGAAGATCTTGAGAACATAGTTCCACGTCGAGCTATTCATGTCGGGTATGAAGAGGTCGAGGTATCGGGTAATAAACACTAGGCAGTACATGCCCTGGGTGATGAGGGAGACTCCTTCGGAGCTGGAGTTGCGGTGTATAGCGTAGATAAGGATGCATTTCGAGAGAAAGTGGGAGACATCGCCGAGGATGCGGAAGACCTGGCGCAGAAGTATTAGAGCAGCCCGGAGACATCAGAAGGGGCCAAAAAAAGCGACCTACATTCATTCCCACCATTTTGGCAGATTTGAAGGTATTCGGAAGAGGTTGTAGGCTGAAGGGATAGCTGTGAGTTGTGCAACTGATCGTCTGGTGATTACGCGTCGATGATGAGGCTGCAGCGTTCGGACATCGCAGGTGTCTGCTGCCTATTCCTGACGCCGCAGATGCTCTCGATATTGAGGCTCTTGTTCTGGTATCTCGTATTGATCAAGGACGTCTTCTTGGTGTTTGAAGTGGTCGTGGTGTTGTTTGAAGTTGGTGAGACAAGCTGTCTGTCCACTTCAGCCACCGCTCGCATAGCCAGAGCCCGAGGGTTTGGTGTGGCGGTGCGACGATCTCCCGGGCCCACTGGTGGCCCACCAGTCCCCCTTTTTTTTAGCTTCAGCTGTCAAAACTTTAGTGTAATTGCACCTATATTACAACTTCTTCTACGACCTGGATGTTACACAGTCGGCGTATCCCATCGTTGTGTTTTCCAAGCATTAAATAAAGGTGGAAAGACACTATCGATATCCAATGTCTCATCCCGTCTCAATATGGACAAGCCAGTCAGCATGGATCTTCATTAGCTTCAATTGGAAGGAGGGGTTACCAAACATCATGATTGCCTTCACTCCCCCGAAGTTATCTTCTTCCTTAAACCGCGCCGAGATTGATAGCCTTATGTCTCCTGCAAAGCTATGAATATATCCTCTGGCTATGGCTTTAACCAATTATCAAGTTGGCCATGATCTGCACCCACCGCCAGCCTCAGCCTCGTGCGAAAATACTGCTTCCTTTCGCAGAATTGATTACTCTCACTTTATGTTTCATTATGATTTCTTACGGAGCCCAAGTGTTCAAGATGCACTTTCCAGGATCACCGAAGATCTTGCAACTCACACCGACCTCCATGACTGGGATGAGGACTTGAGCCCCGACCCAGTCAAAAGACTGGCGATATTCACAAAAAACGAATTATCCCGAATCCAAGTTGATAAAGCTGACTATATACTTAATTTCAATATTGCACAGGAAGTCAGAGCGAGAAATGGCATAAACGTGAGGCGTTACGTGCCTAGAAATAGCGCAGACGTTGCTAGTCAACTCTTTCCTTCAACTTTTGATATGGTCTGGGATTCATTGAAAATATGACCATTCTCAATACTTACATTTCTTAGGTTGAGGATGAAGTCCCATCAAGTTCCAAGAATATTGGACCAAGGATATCTCACGGCCGAGTAGTGTAGGACCCATATTGAGTTAAGAACGGCAATCGCTCATAAAAATCAGGGAAATTAAAGAACACATCGATGATTTACAGCGTGCTAGCTTACTTCTGCTCCAACCGTTTTGTCTTCGCATGTTGGATGAAGACTTTACATTTATTCGAGGCTTCATCCAACGTCATGTATTCCTCGAAGCTGCATCTGTAGAACCAAGTCTATTCCAAGCTTCATCACCATCAGACCAACACCAAGTAGGTTTCCGGTCTCCAAAGCTATATATTAACCTCAACTAAACATGAAAGCTTCAAAAATGTTACAAACGAGTTACAATCTCGTGCCATGTACCGCACTTGCTGCTCGAGTCCTATTCTTCCCCTACGAAGCGTTCCGCGTCTGAATCCAATGTCATCGACAGAAAGTTTCTTGGATACTTTGAACCGAAGGGCAACTTCAAAGCAAACAGCAATCGTCAACGCTTATACAAAGCATCCACGTCGATCTTACTCACCATTGCCACCCCGGATAACCAAGCATCTCGAGAAGAGGAGCTTGACTTGCTGGTAAATCCCGTAGGCCTATGGAGCGTCCTGGTAGTGAGTGGATCCTGGCGCATGGCATCAGCATCCAACCGCGAGCCTCTCCAATACCAAACTCCTCTAGCACAATTCGTCCGCGGTATCTGTAGTGCAGTAGTCTCCCAACGAACGAATATCCTTCCAATATTCCACGAGCTGGAAGAGCGGCTTCGCGATTCGGAAGATGATGACTTATTCGATGATCAAAAGTTTAGCAAATCGCGGACTTACCACTGGATCATCAAAAGCTGCCACGATATTTGCACCTCGATTCAAATAAATCTCAAATTTTTAGGAGATCTGAGAGCAAATAAGCTCCCTGAGCTAGCGAATAAGGCACATGAGTATGAGAAATCTGGGCTAGATTATTGGTGCTCGAAGCTTGGGGAGGAGATTTCAGATTTGGACAAACTACAAATGGAAGTCAATGCTCTCAGAGAGCAGGTCCGTGAGCTCGTGAGTTTCGAAGAGTCAAACACAGGCAAAGAAACGCGTGCTGACTATTATGCCACAGAGAGAAGCGGTTAGCATTCGTCCAAATTGCCTGAGCAGACCGTCGTACTAATTTTTTTAATAGCTACACGGTGCAACGGCTCTCTTGGAGAGCAGAATTGCCGTCATGCAAGGAGACCGGATCAAGACTTTGACGTATCTAAGCATCGCGTATATTCCCTTGAGTACCGTCTCAGTAGGTGGCCAACGCTCCAACTTCTCGAACTCAGTTAACAACCACGAGTCCGTGTACAGCATGAGTGTTCTTCCCGCTGGCGCCAACCTAGCCTCTTATTTCATCGTCTTAGCAGTAATCGCCATCTTAACGCTTATAGCTGCCATAGTCCTACAGAAGAACTCCTCAATAAGTACAGAAACCAAGGTCAAACAGACATCAAAAGATTCATCCTCTATCAGGTCGAGCGAGTACTTGCCTTCCCTACTCAGACTAGGAATTAGGCTGCGAGACAAGATCTCGAAACTACTCTTTCGGGCAGCAAACGAGTTGCGTCTCTTCGTCACCGACGTCAAAATCGAGGCGTATACTGTGACTGACAACGTGTTCCTATTTCCCCTGGTATTTACGCTATACTTCATATTTTACGGTATCATAGTGCTCATATGGTATTCCATCGAAGGCATGAAATATCTGCTCTGGGACTTTCCATGGAAGGAATTAGGTTACACCTTTGATCTACTCTACCGACCTCCTGCTTCGGTCTTCAATTCACGCTGGTTTAGTGTGAGGAAACTTGTTATTGATTTGATTAGGTTTGCGCTGTTGCCATTATGGTTGGCTTTAGTGTTGGTTAGAGGGGTTTGCATGGTGATTGTGGCGCTTCCAGTTTATGTATATTCATGTTTCTGACGTTTGCCGAATTTTGTATGTTGAAATGTGGTTTTCTCTTTGATTTTTTCACAAATACTAGATGCCGGAAAAGAGAGACCAATATTGTTTATGCATGTTTTGGTTGAGATACAGTGCCGTAATCATACATCCAAACTTCCGTTCCTTCGAGCTTTATATCGTCGGTCAGAGAATATCATTCCTTGGGTCTAGCTTTCTTTTATCCCTGTCGTTGATTTTCTGAGACTTGAGCATCCTCACGTGAATCGGGCGGGGAGCCACAAAATGTAGGAATGCGATATCTCCAAGACCCAGAAGAACTTTAGGACGGTGTCAGAATCAGCCGACGGTAGGTTGTAAGGCTCATATCACGGCCATCATCCACCGACAGAATGATATGCATAGTCTAGAAAGGTGCTCCTTAGCTCGCCTCTCTGTGTTGCGCAGACATTACGAATGCTTACCGAATTCTTGAGTGGCTCGATGCTCACCAAGCCACCCATCTCATCTAGCTTCGTGATATTGACATCAAGGCTCGTCGGAGAGATCTTGCCTTCTTGCATCCGTTCGGTGACTTCTCTATAGTGAAACCAGTCAAAGCTTAATTGATCTCCATCCGGATCCCAACTCTTGCTCACGTCAACCACGACAGAATCTCCCAATTTGAAAGAGGCCTTGAAAACATCCGGTCCGCACGTGTCATTGAGCACCACAACAGGCGCGTGATTGTTGGCAGAGAAATTGCCACTCAGAGTCCATTGCATGCGAGCGGCAAAATCATACTGGTAGGCCCTCCGCCACCGCCAGATACCAGCGAAAGCGCTGACATATATCTGCCCATTGACGCCAATAGCAACATCTGCGGCGTCGCTGTAAATAGGATACCGGCGTGACTGATCAACGAGCAGGTACCGCCCACCCCAAGATCCCCACTCCGGATGAGCAGGATCACCAAGCCCGTTTGGGATCATTGGAAAGAAAGATGGCGTATCACCTTCCATAATAAATTCATATTCGAGATAATGCGCTCCCAATTCTCCAACGCGGATGTGTTTCTCCAACCACCCATTGGTCACCAGCGATGTATTCGGTCCTCCTACATCGAAATGCCGGAATTCTTCTCCCGAAATCCCGTTCCAACTCGCTTGAGTATACTCGCTGAAGCCGTGGAGGGAGACCACGTAGAACAGTCCTGGAAAGTTGACTCGAATCCATGATCCGGCGTCGTCTTGGTCTGAGATACTGTAGACTCTTATCTTTGCTAGGAAAGCAGAGAGCTCTTCTTCGCTGCGTGTACAGGAGATCTTGTTCAGCACTTCAGCAAGCACGCCAGCTCCTCCCCAAAGACACACATAAAGCGGATCGTCAGGGGTACCGGAATCTGCAGCGACGAGGAGTGCTTGAGCTGCGTCGCTCAACTCAAGTTCAAGTGCAGCCAAACCATAGACCGGGTGAGCCGCCTTCACTTTGGACAAGAGCTCATCTCCAGAGGGATACGGTGCCGAGGCCGGCACGTTCGCGTTCAAGTTATGCAGGACCTTGCTGTAGCCGGCAAGCACCTCAGGGACAGTGTCGATGTCTATGGAATCGTTTTTCCAGACAGAAGTTACTAGGCCTATGCCATTTATATCGAGCTCGTTCGCGTATGTCAGCAAACGGACTAAGCCTGGAGGGTGGGGGTGTCAGTGAAAATTCTTCAAGATCGTCTCAGAGGTAGAGAAAAAATGCCTTGGATTTGGGCACATGGAAGGAAGACTCGAGTGTTTAAGGAAATTTGGTATGAGGATGGGGACAGATCAAACTCCTTAGGACGTACTCATCTGGTCATCTGGCTCATTACTAATGTCAGTGAGTATGAAAACACGGCGTTTTTTTGCATATCTCGATTCTGAACATTGTTGCGCGTCTTGGCGTTCGAGTTGGCCCGCGCTCAATACAAGCGGGAGAAATGAGAGCAGGAGGAACCAGAGAAGCTCTGTATAGTGAGCTCTAGTATGGAAAGACATAGGTGGCAAATTCGGCTAATATCAGGTCAGACGCTTCTGAGTTCGTAGACTCAGTGAAAATTTGGATGCAGATTATGTTGATTTATATATCCCCATCCTTGGCGGGGTACCCCACAGTGGGGTCAACTATTATGATGTCGGCGGAATAGAGAGCGAGCCTGGGACCGAAAAAAGAACGGAAAGTCTTATTGAAAAGAGGTCTTAGGGAATTCTACAGTTATTGATGAAGGATTCGATGGAGTGTAAGGATTGAGGATCACGTGTTTGCCCCCCTTTTGTCTTCGCTTGTTTTCAGAATCACCCACAACGTAAAGTCTTCAGGTCCTACTATAGTGCGGTGAAGATTATGATTTCGTCACCATCTATTTCATCGTCGGTCCAAAGGTTAGCAGTCTAATACCAGTCTATGCTGAGATGAGTACATGCACTCATCTGACTTGAATCTATCACGTCAGATAGCACTCTTCCTTACGCAGCGCAGTTCCACACAACCGAACGATTTCCACTCCCAAAAGTTTCAAAGGTTCCTATGTGGCCGCTATGAGCAAAAATTGCCTGAGTGCCGAAAATCTTCGGGCCTTTGGAGAGTTCTTTGTAATTCAGCGAATCTAGGCCTCAAACATGCAATCTGCTTCGTGACTAATTCACCAGGTTATCATCGATATATTAGATATTACTCAACAAACTCTCAAAGGTCTTTCACTCACCTTAAGTATCGCAGCTGCCACATCTTCCCTCTTCCTGAATACCGCTTGATCTTTCTTCCAATTCTCGACGTCCAACACTTACCATGACAACCGAGACAGCTCCAGCCAACGAGCTCCCCCTCTATGCATTCAGCAAAGCCACCTACGACAAAGTCCAGCATCTCCAATCCCTCATCGACGCCTCAACCCTTAGCTCTAACGGCCGCCAACTCCGTTCCTCCCAACTTCAATCCTTCCTCGCCTCGTCCCTAGCACCTCTCCACACCCTCCTCGACTCGTGCTTGCGATGCAAAAAATGAATTCTAAATCCATCTCAACTTACACCGGAAAACCATCAAGCAGGCGGTCATTCAATCCTCAGTCCGTTCTTCAAAACTGAGTTGGAGAGTGAACTTGCGCGAAGTGAGAGAGTGACGTGGGCGAAGTTGGCATGGCCGAGTTGGCAGTTTCACCGAGCGGAGGAGATTCATGTTTTGACTAATAGGGGGACGAAATGTTGGGTTGGAAGGGAGACAGGGACGGTGCCAAGGGAGTGGGTTTACGATGCTGTGAGTGAGGCAAAGGGGCGGATTACTGACGTGTGATCGTGGGGATGCTCTATTTTACTTTACAACGGCGTTAAGAGTAAAAATGCCTGGTTGTACGAACATTAGAGACTATTCTTAGCGTTCACCGGTAACATGCACGGAATTTGCCGTTGAAAAGATTCACTAAGTATGTGTCCAAACACAAACATAGCATGGGGAGAACGACAAACTTGCATGCGAACGAATTATTCTACTGAGGCTTATCCCTGACGAGGACATAATCAGTTCTTCAAATCCGATCCAAACACACGAGTGCTGAGTCAAACCCCAGCCCCCACTCAAACTCGCTCAATCCGACAAGGCAAATCCCTAGCAGGCTGACTCAATTGGACTTGATACGCTTTCTCCCCATGGATATCTTTCCCTCCCGTCTTATAATCATCCCTCACCACAAAATCTCTCACCACCAAGCACAATACTATCTTCGACTCGATCATAGCGAGTTCCTGCCCGATACAATTCCTCGGGCCGTGTTCAAATGACCTCCACGCACCCCTTTTGATTTCTTTCCTCCTCTCACCAAGCCATCTCTCCGGGATAAACTCCTCTGGGGCGTCCCAGAGATCAGTACTATGCTGAACAGCATGTGGATTGACCCATACAAGGAAGTTTTCCGTGGGGAAGTTCCTCCCTTGCGCATCGGTGACGGAGAAATTTGGTTCGCCGTCTCGTGTGCTGCTTACTGTAGGAAATAGCCGCAGTGATTCTTTGATTACGGCTGTGATGTATGGTAAATTATTTAACAGGTGAGGATTTTCGGAGATTTGTCGTGAGATTTGAGTAGGGTCTGCTGAAAATACGGTGTCGAGCTCCTGCTGAACAGCTTTTAGTGCAGCCGGGTGTTTGGAAAGAAGGTAGAGGGTGTAGCAGATTGAAGATGATGTGGTGTCATGGCCAGAAAAGAGGAAAAGCTTGATCTGCGGGAGGCATATTTTCTTGAAGAAAGGCTCCATTTCCTCAGTCCGATGGCGTGTGTTCGCGACTAAATCTCCTTCAGTCTTCCCTGAAATGAAAGCGTTGAAAGCAAGGTTGACTATCGAACGCGAACTTGCATCCTCTTTCTTTTTAAAGGTCTCAAAGGAATCGTCGAGACTTCTAGAGACAATGCTATTGACTTTGGACCCATAATACCAGTGGATAAAAGGCCGCAGCGGGTGGTATCTGACGAAAAGATTGGGTTCCGCGCCAAATGAAAGCCAACGAATTTGCTTGCGTATGCCATCAACTAATTCGTTGGCGGTTCGCTGGCAATCAAAGTCTTCCTCCCTGAGACACGAGTAAGAAATCAAGGCCGCACCGCTGAAGGAAAGAATATATACAGTAAAACTTGCCCGATGATGTCCATCGTTAAATTGTCTGTCAACGTTTTCATTTTGATGATATCTCATTTTTCAGCATGTGCTTCTAGGATCGAGCGAAATGTTTCTGTCTTTAAAACAATAGAAGGGACAAGTGTCATCAGGTGCCCCGCACTGAATCCGGGGTTGAAGATCCCTCTCCACAATTTCCACATCTGCCCTTTCATAGTCACAATATCAAGTCCACCGGTCAAAGGCATGAGGAATGTCTTCATACTTGGAAACTTTTCGAGTGGGTGCACCTGCGTCACTTGATGAATGACATCGGGTGAAGTGAGGACAAGCATGGAAGGCGCGAACGGAGTAAGATCCAAGTAGAAGTTTGGGCCGAGTTCTGGATATGTTCTCCGAAGTTCGTCTGGGAGGTAATGTGGATGAGCGTCGCTAGGAAGTGAGGATATAATCTTCTGGACAACTGGGAGATGCCCAAGAAATATGCTATACGGCGGCATTGGCTGTAGAATGTCAATTTTGAGTTCGACAATATGGGATATATGATCCAGATTTATTACCAGACCTTGCGCCCTGAGTTGGAGAACGCTGCATCTCCATCGGACGAGATTGAATAGAAATTTTATGATGTAGACAGCGATTAAAAGCGGAAGGGGTGCTAAAAGGCCAAGGCTCGGAGGAATTCGAAAGCCCATAGCACAAATGTCAATTCCTACTACTCGGTATCACCAATAGTATATTGGTTGTAAAGTGAGAGAGAAGCAAGAAGAATCGCGTTGTAATGGAAGATGCGGGGTTCCTCGCGTCGCCACAGAATCGCCGCAAATGCTGCGAATGGTGCCGATGCAGGAACGATGATGATGATGATGAAAGTTAGCTTTCTTAAACTAAGAAGCTGAACAAGGGCTTGCATGTGATTGGTTCTTCCAGTGTTGGAGCTCCTCCCTCAAGCCCCGTCAAGATAACCAACTCGCGCCTGCGGCCCTTCTCATGGCTTTAACCGGGATGTTTGGAATGAGCGAGATACCTGTCTTCGGGAATTATGCGGAAACAGAACGCTACTCGTGAACTGTCGTACGAAGCGCCCTGCCTATTATTGTTTGTGGAAATATGAGTAAAAGTTCTTGAGCTTTCAGTGTACCTCCGTATGGGCCCACCGACAGGTTGTGACAGACGCTAAAAGCTCCTGCAGAATGGCAGTCAGCACTAAGGTTGTCCAAGGTTGCTGTCCTACAGGGACTCACTCGCTAAATCAATTTCGGAACATCCCTCGAGGTAACTTTTTAAGCAATAATTTTTTTGTACTCTTTTTATGACATTATTTGACTCAAGAGCTAAAAGGTGTTACTCACCACAAGAACATTACTTCGTTTCCTGCACCCGCATTCAATCTCTTTATAATACGTTGTCAATCGCGCCTCTTCCCAATAATTCTCAGGCCCACTCTCCAACCTAGGCGGAGGGAAAGTGTTTGTATCCCACCCCTTTCACAAAAGTTTGCTGCCAAGGGCCCTGCGACTGCCCCTCCGCAAGATGCGTATAAAACTCCCCATGAGCCGCGCCGTCAATTTTGTGGTAGGCAGGTGAGCCATCCGTATTTCTTTCATCAGCATAATAGAATCTGTAAAATTTCAGTCAGGCTACATCATAATAAGCAAAGGATGGTTTTACATACTTGTATCCTCGATCTTTGTACGCTATGGATGCAGACTGGATGATGTGAGCTGTCGCTGATTTTCCAACCCCCGAATTCAATAAGGATGCAATAGTCGTGGTGTTCAATATGTTCCCAGTGAAAATGAATGTCTTGGACTCTGTGGGAGAGAGTTGTGCAAAGCCCAAAGCGGCTTGTTGTGCTGCCACGAAAGCGCTGGTTGTATTGATGTTCAGATCTCGAGTGAAGTTCGCCAAGGGAACGGAGAGAGGATTCTTCTCATCGTTCGGCGGAATGCCTGCACCAGCTGGTTGACCATCAGTATGAATGTGGCATAAGTTTCAAATGGTGAAAGCCGCTCGTACCATTATACACAACGACGCTTGGAACACCATTTGTATCTTTGAGTTTTGAAAATACTCCAATCACAGACTCTGGATTGGACAAGTCGATGGGTATATTGATCTGAGTGACAGTACTTTCTTCTTCCTTTATATTTCTAGATGCGCGAGCGACAGTGTAGCCTTTAGCAGCAAAGGCCTCAGACACATGGTACCCAACGTTAGGGCCGAAACCGAGAAGAAGCATGACTGGGGAGTTTGCTGCCATGTTTGGATAGGTATTTGAGGTACACAAAGGAATCAGAAATGAGATAATGATGTTTGAAAATTGAATCCTATCCCACTGATCCTATATATATTTTTCAATCCAAAAAACATGGCGTGGGCTTTGTCATTCTTCACATGAGCTGTGAGGCTCTTGCCCCTTCTGACCTCTATTGTTGTCAGATCTAATCTTCCGGAACGGAGCCTTTAGACCCTCCGGTTCAATTCACGCCTAGTGAGTAATTCATCGTTTCCATCTGAGATTGCAATATCGCGGAATCTCGCTGACGAATCAAACGAATAAAATCCTCCGTTTTAGGCAGAGATCGACAAGATTGTGGGGAAGTAACAGAAATAATCCGGAGCGGAGGTTTCGGGTGCTCCGAATGAATAATGGATGGTGAAAATGCGCCAATCAAGTCAGCCAACGCTAACGATAAACTCAATATTGGAACACATTATGCCATTTGACTTAATGAGCATTGCGAGGATTACCAATGTGATCTTTCTTGATCTAAAAACATCCCCTTACGGTATCTGTGACTTGGAAAGAATCATGATTTGCGATTAGCCCCGGAGACAAGTGAACATCTGCCGCGGTCGTGGAACGAGAACAAAGTATAAGTACAAGATGGCTTCTGCTATTTTTCTGTCCTTCACTTTGCTGAATACATTATACTTTAAATTCACGACACTATTTCTCTCATTTCGCTACTCATCAATCTCAAATCACTAGCACAATGAGCTCGAATATTTTAGTCACTGGCGCAGCTGGTTACGTGTACATCTCACCCAATTTCACAAATATATCAAAATGTTAATGACTTACAGAGGCGGGTCCATCATTGCCGACTTTCTATCTAGCAGTAATGAGGTGCTCAAGAGCAGCCGTATCATCGCTGCAGTCCGATCCGATGAGCAAGCCAAGCTTCTATCAGAGTCGGGTCTCAACGTGCTTCAGCTAGACCTCACAGACGAGAAGGCAGTCGTAGAGAGCCTCGTGAAAAATCACAGTGAGTTGGTGATCTGTTTGAAGAGAGATATTATCCGTGGCTGATGGGATTATAGTCAACATCGTGATCCATACTGCCAGCTCCCTTGACCTAACCTTGGCACTCAATCTTCTTGCCGGGCTAGCTGAGCAGCAGAACGCAAGCGGAAGTAAGGCTTACTTCATACATGTGGGTTATAGATTCTTCACATGCGAAGCATGGGGTTCACATTGGTAGGGTACTAACCTCATCATAGACCGCGGGATTGAGTGCATTCTGTAAGGAGACTGGTTGGCCACAAGGAGCCATGAAAGATTCCGGTCCTATTTTCGAGACTGAGAAGCAATTGGCGGATTCCTTCGCTATCCGCCAAGTAAGATCACTCCTTTCTCGGACGACATGCGCTGACTGTCACTTCTCAAAGAATGACGTTACCATCACTGAGACTGCCGAATCACTGGGTATTACCAGCTACATAGTCGTGCCATCCACAGTTTGTAAGGATTCCTTAAAGGACTGCTCTCCGGATATTTAACCTAGACTAACCATTTCTCCTAGACGGCAAAGGCACAGGGCAATGGAACCAACTCTCCGTAATTTTCCCAATAGCTATACAAGCCAGCATCAAAACGAAATCCGTCTCCAAATTTCCTGTGGATGGAGTAAGCAAACCTTCAAACGTTTCAACTCAAAACTAACGACTTTGTAGAACATTGCAAGCGTACACATTTCCGACTTGACACAACTATACAGACTAATCGTCACGAACATCCTTCAAGGATCCGGAAATACCATTCCAAACGGAAAGCTTGGCTACTATTTCGCTATCGCTCACGAAATGGCATGGTGGAAGACACTGGGCCGTCTCGCAGCTGCAATGAAAGCTCGTGGGCTAGTGACCAGCTCAGAGATACCGGTATGGACCAGCGACAAAGCAGCTGCGGAGGCAACAGGTATTCCAGAGATCTTCGTTGGAATATTTTTCAACTCGAGGTAGGTACTCTTCGCCTAATAGAGAAAGCCATGATGGCTGATCGAAATTTTAGCGCGAACATTATTGTAGACAATGCTTTCAAATTGGGGTGGAAGCCTACGTGGGATACAGCTCGCTTCTATGAGAATATTGATGATGAGGTAGTAAGTGTGCTGGAGCTTGGCAAGGCTAAGAGTAGTCTTATCGACTCTTTATTTTTGGCTGCTAATGCTCATAATTAAACGGGGAAGAGTAACTTCATGATATTGGGGAGATACGAGAGGCTAGAGGTCTATAGATACGCAAATAATGATGAATAATACAAGCAAAATGTCTCTTCTGTATGAATTGTGACACCTTGTGACGGCCTCTTGTTTGTGGAACACGGCTGCCCAGAAATATTGAAAGCGATGATTCCCAAAACTACACTACCCCTAAAGAAATTAGGGAGAGAAAAGAACATTTGCAATATCCAATGGTCTCCGAAAATTGTTTCCCATAAGAAAAATTCTGGATGGAGCCAAAACTTTCGTATGCAACTTTCATATTTCGTATCATCACCAAACATAAAATAATCTCAAAAAGTTGCAGCTATATAGAGATAGACATGTTTTTTCTGAGCGCTAGTGAGTGTCAGAAATCAAATGCAATAAATTGACCTTCCTGCCCAATGCAAGTTCCCAGCTGCACGTCGCCCAGAAAGGAAACAAGGCGTCTATCTTCAGCTCAGCCTCACCTCAACCCCAACACCTCAATCCTCGAAACACACCTCCAACAACGACTACCATGAAGCAAACCTGCTCTTGCTATGCTCAACAGGTATCAGCACCTCGTTATGCAACCTCTGATCGCCTAGGACATCACAGCAGTGCATCATGCCCGGCAACGACCTTCGACTCCTCTCGCTTGATGGCGGCGGGGTACGAGGCTTATCGTCCCTGATGATTCTCGAGCGTCTGATGATGAACGTTAATCCAGAGGCTCCTCCGAAGCCCTGCGAGTATTTTGATATGATTGGGGGGACTAGCACAGGCGGGTATGCTCTTCAGTTACTTCTGCAAAATCAGAGAGGGGCTAATCATGTTCTGATTGAGCAGATTAATTGCGATCATGCTCGGCCGTCTCGAAATGAGTATCAGCGAGAGTATAGATGCTTACCTATCCCTCTCCGAAAAGGTTTTCCAAAAGAAAAGACGTCGCCTGGGGGTTTGGGGTAATATACAAGGACGATTTGACTCGGATGCCTTGACGCAAGCCGTTAAAGACATCCTCAAGAAACAGGGCTTGGCCGAGGATGCTCTTTTGAAAGATACCCCGGAGGCTAAATGCAAAGTGTTAGTTGCTCTTGATTTATTGTTCTAAATGCTAATACTTGAATAGCTTCGTGTGCGCCACGAGCAAGCAAATCTCTAAGACTGTTTGCCTCACAAGCTACAAGTCGCCTCGTGGTAGTGACGATCTCTTCGACTCGACGAAGATATGGGAAGCCTGCCGCGCTACATCCGCAGCATCTTCTTTCTTCGACAAGATTACCATAGGTCGATACAAAGAAGAATTTGTTGACGGCGCTACCGGTGCCAACAACCCGGTAATGGAGGTCTGGAATCAGGCCCAAGATATATGGGGTCCTGGATCCCTCGACACCAAGATAAAATGTTTGGTGTCGGTTGGTACTGGTGTTCCTTCGATAAAACCATTCGAAGACAAGTTACTCAAGATTGGCCAGACTCTTGTTGCCATCTCTACAGAGACTGAAAAGACGGCAGAGAGGTTTCAACGAGACAAAGTAGAGCTGGATGTGACCGGTCGCTACTACCGGTTCAACGTGTCTGGCGGCCTTGATTCAGTTGGTTTAGAGGAAGCCAAAAAAATCGATCTGATAGCTGCGGCCACACGCGACTATGTTGCATCGCAGGACGTTTTTAAGCAAATGAAAGCATGCGGGGACAACTTATCAGCCAGAGAATGTTAGTCAAATCTCATTCAACTTTTGAGTCTCATAGAAATCGTATCTAATTACTATGTGATAAAGACTTCGGCCAATATCGAATAGACTTCAGTCTCCAGGGTGCGCCTCTTGTGAAACAATTTGTAGCACGACCCTCAGATATGGCGAAGCTGGAACGAACCCTTCTACCTCAGAAGCAAGACGATAAACAGAGATTATTCGTTCTTCATGGGCTTGGCGGGATGGGTAAGACTCAACTCGCGGTCAGCTTTGCACGAACGTTTCGGCGAAGATTCAGCGCGGTGTTCTGGCTGGACGGCAAGAGTGAAGATAGCATCCAGAAAAGCATTGCAAATTCGGCGCTCCGTGTTCCGGAAGGACATATGCCAAAAAGAAGCAAGGCATCTTCAGACGGCGGTGGGAGCACCACCCTTGACGAAGTTGTGCATGATTTCATGCAATGGCTAAGGAGGTCAGATAACACTGACTGGTTATTGATCTTTGATAACGTGGACAAAGATTTTCAAGTTGGAACGCTCCAAGAAAACCAACAGGTCGATCATGACGCATATGATGTTACCCGTTACTTCTCCGGAGCTGACCATGGATCCATCCTGATCACCACTCGACTTGCCAAACTAGGGCAACTCGGCGATTCGGGTAGACTGGATACCGTAGATAGGGGTCAATCTCGCGAAATATTTCAAAGCCGGTACAAAAGAACATGTGGTAAGACTCGAACTAGGAAGTTCATACCCTTTCAGCTAACTCAAGCAATACAGACCCCGTGCAACTGCAAGACCTTCTGGACCTGCTAGGCGGACTACCCCTTGCCATCTCACAGGCCGCGACATATTTACAACAGATTAGGACTAGTCTTAGCAAATACATCACGCTATATAAGCAACAATGGAAATCGTTAATGAAGGCAGACGACAAACCACTGCATGACTACGCCGGCAGTATTTGGACGACGTGGACTATTTCTTTTGAGGCTATCAATACTAGAAACGAGCCCGCGGCCAAGCTCCTGCTACTGTGGGCAAATCTCGATAATAAAGATTTGTGGTATGAACTTCTTGCTAATACCCGGGTTGTGCGCTGGTCCAAACGTCAAAAAGCAGAAATGGATTTCCCGGATTGGTTCAAGCAACTTATAAGGGATGAACCAACATTTAATAACGCAATACGCCTCCTCCTTAATTACTCACTAGTAGAGAAGTTGGAAGATTTGGAAACCTATGCCACACACCCAGTTGTCCATCAATGGGCATTCAATTTTCAGAGTGAAGAACAGCAAAGGGAGCTCTCTGTATTAGCTATCACAGTAATTGGTCTCGCGGTTCCAGATCCCGACAGGAAAGACTTCTCGAGCTTACAACGTCGACTCCAGTCCCATGCCGAAGTATGTTGGGCATTGCACTTCAGAAGAATCGAAGAAGATACACAGTCGCGAGATAAACCGGCTATATTAATAGGGATTTTTGGCCTCGGAATGCTGTATTTGGACCAAAGAAACTATGACAGGTCGGAAAAGCTACTTCTTCGTTCTCTCAGGGGACAAGAGAAAGTATACAGCCACGGGCATGAAGCAGTGCTTTTAAATTTGAATTCACTGGGTACACTCTATAAAAACAAAGGAAAATCAAAAGAAGCCGAGTCGATGTATCAACGCGCGCTTGAGGGTTTCCAGAAGCTAGGCGATAAGACGGAATTCAACATTGCTAGCAACCTTGGGGCTTTATATACAAGTCTTGGGAGGCTGACTGACGCGGAACATATACTTGAGGAAACCCTAAAACGCAAATATCAAGCATTCGGACCGGATGACCCGTCAACACTTTTTACACTGCACGATCTAGGGACTCTCTACAAAGCTCAGGGTGACTTGGCAAAGGCTGAAAATATGTTCAAGAAAGCGTTATTAGGCCGCGAGAAACTACTCGGTCGGGAGCACAGAGCAACACTTGTTACTGTATTTAATCTGGGCATAATGTACTCCGCGCAAGACAAGCTACCTAAAGCCGAAAAGATGTATAAACGGGCGCTGGAAGGTTTCAAGGAGATTGGTGACGACCTCGAGGCAAATAAAGTTGTTTACGATCTAGGCATTGTCTATCACAAGCAAGGCAGACTAGAAGATGCCGCGGCGAACTTCCAACTCGCATCAAACGAGTACGAAAAATTGCTTGGCAAAGATCAATTGTATACGATTGAAGCTAGCCAACAATTGGAACAGGTTCGCGAAGAACAGCGCAGGTTGGCCGATGAAACTACAACGGAATCATAGTTCGTTCCCGATTACGGGACAAGCACTCCGGGCAAGCACTTGCTGCGACACGCCTCTCGCATCCATATTCACCACACCCCACCTCAGCACGGGATACAGTTCTCGGTCGACGCTGCGCAATAACTCAAGGAACGGAGAACGAAGCAAGAAATCAACCATCCCGAGTCCCGCACTTCTGTGTCATACTGAGACACCACGGGCATGAATGGAATGGCTGTGAGGGGAAAAGTTGCCTTCAAGATTAGGAGTAGGCGGAAAGGGAATGCGAATGCAGATACTGAGGGTGAACTACCTCATCGTAGGAAACGCCTTGCGCGGGAGGTTTTGTGATATAAGTAGAAGTGTGCGAGGTCCATTGGGGGCAAAGGATATAAGCTGGGCGTGAAAATTTGTGGAAGGCGCGTCCGTCAGATCCGGGATAGCAGGTACACAAAGGTCTGCACTTGCCATTCCCAAATCCACACACCTCACACCAAACATCACAAACATCACACCCACCACTCTCCTCCCTTTGACCATCAAAACCCCCAAGCACAGTATATTGATGGTGGAATGCTCTTGATTCAATTCAGTCTAGTCATCTCTCTGCCTCTGCCTACTATAGACTCATTGGACCCATATTTGTATGCGCCGAAGCAAGCAAGCCAAGTAAACGCAGAACCATTCCCATCCCATGCCATTCAATAAACCCCGAAATTGCACAACGAACTGAAAGCGCTTTTACATGACGACGCCGGAGTTGGATGCGATACGCTGAACAGATACATATCAGTATTTGTTTGGGGGGAAAGATATAAAAGGAGGGATTGGGGAACGTGAACTTACTGGCCAAAGTTCAGCTGCCTCCTTTCCGACGGGTCCGGTGATGGCTGAGCCCTTCATTTCTCCCTTGGGGTTGACGATCTATTTGTCGCATTAGCATATTTCCTCCTAAGCCTTCAACCCGCAACCCTCTCTCCGCTCCTCATGCTCATATCCTCTCCCGAAATTCTCCATCCATTTCCCTAATCCAAATCCCCATTCCCCATCCCTCACCAACTCTCAACTCCCACCCTCCCAAAAATACGAAAAAATCCACTCACCACACCAGCATTATCCTCAAAATACAAGAAAACCCCATCAGTTCGTCTCCACGGCTTGCTCTGGCGCACGATAACAGCCGGCATGACCTTCTTCCTCAGCTCAGGCTTGCCCTTCTTGACCGTCGCCATGACCATGTCGCCGACGCCGCCTGCGGGCAGACGGTTGAGACGCGCGCCGATACCCTTGACGGAGATGATGTAGAGATTGCGGGCGCCGCTGTTATCGCAGCAGTTCATTACTGCTCCGCTGTAAAGGCAAGGAAATTAGCATATGCACAGCGCTGGTGCGGATAGAATTGATTTTGGGGGTGAGGTGAAGGGGTTTGCTGGCGCAGGGAATGGGGAGAATACTTACACAGGAAGACCCAAAGTCATCTTCAGCTTGCCGCCGGGGGCACCACGTCTAACACAGTCAAATCAGCCTTTATCTTCTCAATTCCCTCATCTCATTCCCCCATCTGCCATCCTCCCTCCTCTTTCTCTTTCTCCCCCTCTTCCCAGCGCACAAAATCCCCTCCCCCCATCATCAACCGCCCCAATCTTCCTCCTACACACGATCCAGGGATAATAGAGGGAGGGCAACATACGAAATCTTAGCCATTTTCCCTTTCTATCAACGTAGTTCAAATGTTGGAAGGTGAGGTTGGCTTCGTTGCGTCGATTCGATTGTCGTGTTGTCGTGAGCTTGGGGGAAATTTTGCTAGGAAGGCGCAAATGGGTGTGGAAACCCTAATCGGCTAAGCGAGCGCACTAAGGGATTTTTTTTTGGCAACTCGAACTTTGTGTTTATTTTCACAACTAGAGATTCTGGATTCACTTTCTATAATTTCGCAACTTTATTTTGCGTTTTCTAGGATGAAGAGAGATCTTTATGTGGATGGGCGAATATGCAAAGGTTTGTTAGTTGGGTGTGGATTCAAGGAGCAGAAAAGCGACGATGCGGATCACGGGACAACAAAATTGCGACTTTATTCTTTTCTTTTCCATTCAGCAATCTGCAACGCTATACTATGATACAGAGAGCTCCAAAAAAAGAAGTCTCACATCATGCTCCGGATGGAATGGATGATCCAGCTTACTTATTGCCAAACTCCCGATGCGCCCTGCTCAACCCTCCTCCCGGTGCGTGTGTGAATAGTACATTTCAAAGCCTTGAGCCCCCGTTGATTGTAAATCCTGGAAGATGGTCGAGATATACGAGTATAATAGATTTCAGCCGTCAAGGATCCGCTCAAGGCTGTGGCTTTGCTGCGACTTCCGTTGCTGCTTCCCCTGCCACGTCTTTCTCTGTTCGCTCGGCCTCTGCTTCTTGCTTGGCCTCGACAGGCTCCGTGGCTACAGCAGTGGGCTCAGCAGGTAGAGGAGCTTCAGACTCCTTCTCAGGAACGTCGGCAGGTTTCTCCGCAGCAGGCTCGACTTTTGTTTCCGCGGGAACGTCTGGTGCATCGGCCATATCGACATCAACATCAGTTGGCGCGATTGTTGGCTTGGCTGATTGAGCGCGAGATGGCGCATTTGATGGCCCGGCCTCTCCAGCTTCCACGGCCGCCACATCAAGTGTTTTCTTTTCCATCAACTCAGCGTTAATCTCAGCATTCGCTTCTGTCGCTAGGGCCGTGACCACATCGTCGACTGGATGCGGGACGTCCGGCGTCGCAATACCAGAGTCCATCTCAATATCAGAGGCAGCAGCGTTGGCGTTTTGGAAATCCATAATATTGCGTCGTTTGGGTTGGCCTGCCTGAGCTTGAACGCCGTTTGCACGTGACTCCTCCTCATCTTCGCTCTCGTCTAGTTCATCATCTCGTGTGATGCGTTGATCCCATCTGCGTTTAGTATGGCGGGCATCCTTATTCTCATCGTCATCCAGATCGTCCATCACATCGTCCTCATCGTCAGCCCCTCCTGTCAAGGTGGTGCGTGGGACGTCAGTCAATTGTACTGACGGAGCGTGCGCCGTCTTCTTGAGATTCTCAATAACTTGAATTTTGATCTTTTCCAGGTAGTCTTTCGAGTTTGCATTTTCCATGTTCGAAGCACGGACATCCAGCTCGTAGTCAGGTCCATAGTACTGCTTTTTATTAGAAATTGCATCCCACAGAAGTGCTTTAACCTTACCTCGTAGTATTCATTGAACGGCAGAACAGCGCCCATCTCTTGACCGACAAGAACACCAGTCTCAAATGCCCAGGTACGGGCAACATTGCGCATGGTGTATCCACCACCACCCAAAACGAGCGTTGGCATGCCAAAACTCTTGACGAACGCCACGCAGTTAGCGTGACCACGCATGCTGAGATTGAAGCAACCAAGACGATCGCCAGATAGACTGTCGCCACCGCATTGAAGGACGATGGCTTCTGGTTGGTAGTAGTCCATAACCGCCTGGATGACCGGTTCGAAAATAGATTTGTATGTAGTATCGTCGATGCCGTCGCGAAGTGGGAAATTGACGGCGTAGTTCTTGCCTTGCCCAACACCGATGTCGCGAAGCTCACCGGTACCTGGGAAATATTCTCCGTATTTGTGAAATGAGACCGTCATTACACGGTCAGTAGTATAAAAGGCTTCCTCGACTCCATCGCCGTGATGGACATCAATGTCGATGTAGAGAACGCGCTTCTTGAACCGAAGGAGCTCGATAATGCCCAGGACGATGTCTAAGGGAGGAATTAGAAGCGGTCTTCAGAAGGAGGACTTAGGGTCTTACCGTTCACGTAGCAGAAACCAGAAGCTTCGCTCTTCTTTGCATGATGGAGACCTCCTGCCCAGTTGACAGCAATGTCGCATTTGCCGCGGTTCAGACGGGCAGCACCTTCCATACTGCCACCGGCGCTTATTCCACAGAACTCGAACAGTCCATCAAAGACAGGGCAATCATCCCCGACATTGTATTTCCCTTGTTCTTTGGCAAACGCATCCATGTTGTCTGGAGTAACCTTCTGTAGGAAATCGATGTACTCGTCGGTGTGGAATTGGGTCATTTCATGGCGAGTAGCAGGTTTCGCGCGCTGTACGAGGAATTAGCTTGTGGTCTTGAATCTTTGTATAATGGTTTCACAAAATGTAAAGCGCTCTAGGGGGAGCTCCAAGAGGCCAACATACGTATATTTCCATCTTTTGATAAACTCCATAGTTCATAATCAAGCTGTGCGCCAACCGAATTCTGTGAGGCTTCATGGGATGGCCCGCAACATAGGCATAATTCCCGACATCGGAATCGTAGAAGTAGGCAACCCTTTTCTTGGAACTGGGGCCATTCAGCGCCGGAGGGTCAATGGGCGCGAACGAGGCCATGCTGACGAGCTGGGAGTTGTGACCAGCTTCAGGAGTTTAATGCTGAATTGAAAGGGTGCTTATTAGGAAAACGAGCTGCGTGATCATCGAGTTTCGTTATATTCCTGGAGTTGAGAAAGGATTGAAAGTGGGGAGAGGAAAAAGGTGGCGGGTAACAGACCTTGGGGCAAGGAATATCGAGCTTCACTTGCGACTGTTGCGCCCATACAACTCACTAGCGCCGGCTTCTTCCGCCACCGCCGTGAGTCTTCCAGGAACAGGAAAAACAACTTTTTGAAATTTGTATGGGAATACGAGAGTTTATACTCCTCATAATTACCCTCAGAGATGCTGTACAAGTTCCTCACTATCCATGGGAGTTTCCTGCAGCTCACTCTTGCTCGTGAAGACCGAAAGACGTCGAGCAGAAACGAGGCTGATGGCAAGGCTGTAATCACGTGCTTCAGATTCGCGCTAGCATCAGATTCGTGGTCGCGCTTGCCTGGAGCTTAAGCTTCATCAACATCAGAGCCGCAGCTTGATCATCTTGTGGCAACGACTTGAAAACCAACAATTTCCGTGATTCCTCATACACTTCCTTCAACTCGATAATACAAGAATTCGCCCAACATGGATAGATTAAATCGGATGCTGGCCTCCGCGGGAGGAATGGGTGGGCTCAACAGCGCTGCCCCAGGATCTGTAAGCTTTTTCTATCTCCCTGGCTCTGCAGAGTTGTCTGCGGTATGAAAGAATATGAATCTGACTCTCAATCTGCCAGGATAACACGAATCTGATCGATAACTCCGAAACCGTCTACATATCCTCCCTCGCGTTATTGAAGATGTTGCGACATGGAAGAGCAGGTGTACCGATGGAAGTTATGGGTCTGATGTTGGGAGAATTCGTGGACGACTTCACAGTACGAGTGGTAGATGTGTTTGCCATGCCTCAGAGTGGTACGGGTGTCAGTGTCGAGGCCGTTGATCCCGTGTTCCAAACCAAGATGATGGACATGCTGCGGCAAACAGGAAGGTAAATAAACCCTAAACTCTATCTATTGTTACAAATCTAACAATGCCACCCACAGACCCGAGACTGTTGTCGGCTGGTACCATTCCCATCCCGGTTTCGGCTGCTGGCTTTCCTCCGTCGATATCAACACCCAACAATCCTTCGAACAACTCACCCCCCGAGCCGTCGCCGTAGTCGTCGACCCAATCCAATCCGTCAAAGGCAAAGTTGTAATCGACGCCTTCCGCCTCATCAACCCACAATCCCTCATGCTCGGCCAAGAACCCCGCCAATCAACCTCCAATCTCGGTCATCTCAACAAGCCCTCCATCCAAGCTCTGATCCACGGCCTCAACCGCCATTACTACAGCATTGGTATCAACTACCGCAAATCCGCACTCGAAGAAAACATGCTCATGAACCTGCACAAGCAAGTGTGGACCGAGGGTCTCCAAATGGACGATTTCCGCCTCGAGGGCACCCGCAACAAGGACCGGTTACAGAAGCTTGTTGGGTTAGCAGACGGCTACGAGAAGCGCGTAAAGGAAGAGACAGAGTTAACGAAAGACCAACTGAAGACGAGATACGTGGGCAAAGTGGATCCTAAGAAGCATCTCGAGGACGTAGGACAGCAGCTTATTGAGGATAACATTGTGTCTGTTTCGAGACAGATGATTGATAAAGAGGCGTCGGCGCCAAAGGAAAAGAGCGCGGCGAATGGGCATGCGAATGGTGATGCTGATGCGATGGATTTGGAGGAGGAATTGTAGTGGGGACGAAGGATCGGCTTGTACTATAGGCGTTTTGAGCATAAGGGCGCCGGATAATTAGATGCTATATCAGGTGAACTTTCAAATTCTTGCCTTTATTGCCCTCGTGCTCGTTTTTTTGATGCTTGAACTTCTGCTCAAGCGAGCTAGATCGCATGTGATATTTCGAATACGGAAAACAGTTTCAAACTCCTCCATGCTACGGGTATTTCTTTCCCGAGTACCGGCAAACATTTTCCCCAGCGATGCGTAGACAAGTCCGGCAAACCCACGCAAACCCACACATGAAACCAAGCTCTCCCGAACACATACAACATTTTCTCAGTCCCTGCTGTCCAATCTTTCTTCCTCCGTCAAGTCCAGCAGCTGGCTACCCTCCCGTTCTTATCTTCTATGCACGAGTTGCTGTCAACCAACCTCTACTGTCATACTTCATTCCCCCCACATTCAATCCTCTTTTCTTCACAAAAAGCAATAATATTTCTAACTCCAAATCCATATTGAAAACACCAAGCTACTTCCCTCTTCACGAACTCCACGCACAAGTTCCACCCACCATCTCTGAATTCTCTGTATAGCTCTGGGGTACCATGCCTTTCTGGACCGTGTTGGAGTTGATGTTTTTATACTTCCTTCAAACTCGGGCATCGCTGCTGCTTTCGTCATTTGTAATGCGCGAAGAGGTAGAGGGGTATTTAAGAACAAGCCGTAAACTAACCATCCTCGCAACGGATTTCGAGAACCAGAGAAAGCTTGGACAAGGGGTTGCTGTCCCGGAAGATCAGAGGTTCTAAAGGATTCGTGGATGCTTTTCTTGGATTGGAGTAATGTTGAGCGCCGGGGGGTGGGGGGGATTATGGCTGTGGGTGGGGGGTTTGAGGTTTGTTGTTGGGGCTGGGTTTGCTGTCATGTGGGGTTTCAGTCGTTGTGTTTTAGGAATTGGGAGAGTTTTATCAATGAGTCGTGAGAGGGAAGTGCGGAAGTAGGGATCGAGGTCGTTGATTCGGGGATTTGAAGTCTTGTCAGCCAACGGCCATGCAACTGAAACATTCCTCTCGCTTCTCTTCCCCCTTGCAAGATCAACGTATCAACCGTCGTCTTCCTTTTATAGAGAAGTTCGGAGCTGATTTTGAATCGTTTGGTGTTTAGTTAGTGGGAGGATTTGTCTGTGTCGCTCTTTCGATCCTCATTTTCATGGTTTTGGCGAGTATAAATTGCAGAACCCGTGGAAGCAGTGTAAGCCGTACGAAAGTAGAATATGGGCATCCAAGTGTATATATGGGTGTCTTGTCTCCTGATCCCTTGTATATTAAGATATGAGGGGAAGAGTGTTGGAAGAGACGCGTCCTAGATTTCGAGGTGGCACCTTTTGTAATTCACAGCAGCTTTTCCCGAACAGATATTTGCATATTTGTTGTCAAGGATCGATATGCGGTCAAATTCACTTCTCCTCCTCCATTTTTCTTACGTCCGTTTTCCGGCGAAAGGGAAGCTTGAAATTTCACAAGGCATTAGCGTTCCTCCACCCAGATTTCGAAAGTAGAAACCCGTGTCCTCGACAGCCAACACATATGATTGTCAGACCACGGTCATTGGTCTCTTACCCTTTTGGCATCAAGCAAGCCGTTTCAACTATTTATCGCAGAGTAGTTTCCTTTTTAGCCTTGACCTATTTTGAATTCGAATGTCTGGATTCAATTTTATGACTAGAAGATTTTGTAACCTTCTAGCATGCCGTTCCTTCGACGAGCTATTCACTTGCTTTCCAAAAGTCTATAAATATTAGCAGTCTAGAAAGGAGCAAGATCCATAAGATGACTAGACCCCAATATCAGAAAGCGTGCATGGGTTGCGGGTGTGGTTTCATGGATTCTCCTAATTCATCTCTCAAGAATTTTCGCGCGAGTTTGTCTGGGATCTGACGGTAGAGCCGCTCGTGTGGTATTTCCGCAGCTGACTTTCCTGAAAAGTCAAATTGCTGTCGATAAGTGACTTGCTGTCAATTCTAATTGTCGTGGCATTTTCAATCTCTGGTTGTAACGCCACATTCCAGCGTGTGGCAATTTCAAGCACCTAGATCATAGCCAACTACACCAACCTGTGTCAACCAGCTTCCTGTCTCTGTCATGATCCACAACCGAAGTTTTCGGTGCTCAATGAACAGATTCGTCTAACGAACGAGACACTTAACCTGCTAAATAGCCAGGCTAGCTTTAGCTGGTCGCCGGCTTCTTAGAGGGACTATCGGCTCAACTCAATAGCAGCCTGGACCACCTTCGAAACAACATGCACCCTACCCTCGACCGTCATGAGCTTCGTTTCAGGCGCCGATACTCGGGCCGAACAACGGGGAACCTAAGAACGATCGTACACTAGATCCATTTCTATGAGGCTACCCTAGATGCTTTTCCTGTTTGGGGGTATCTCGAGGAAAACTGCTGTCGGGACATGGTTTGCTGTCAATCCCACTTGTGTCTAATTTCTTTCTCCGCGGGTCAAGAGACAGGGTATTCAATTTCAGGAAGTTTCCAAGATCAGCACTTATATTCATACCTTATCTCACCCTGCTCCTAGGTATCTTTGAGACAGGCTGCTGCTGAAGCTGTCTGTCCAGATCCTTGGCGGCTCCCTTCATCTTCAGTCGTGTATTTTATACTCGGTTTCAAACCACTACCTGAAGCAACGCTTAGACGGTTAAATGTTACGTTTTCCACAGTTTCATAGTTTCATCTTTTCTGATGCAAAATAACTGGAACAAGTTCAATGATCAAATCGAAATGAAAAGCTATGTGAAGCTCATAAATTCCGCCATCTCTTGCCCTTCGTTTGCACATTGCCGCCAAACCAATCTTCGCCTCGCGGCTGAACTTTCCGCCTCCTCGAGCCCGAGTTCCAAGATTTGTAACAGCCTCTCTCTGAATTACAAGATCCTCATCGACATTGAAAAGCCATTACTAACTAAGACAGAACATATTTGTTGGACATTTTCCTGTGATGATTTTGGGGGGCTAAGTCATATCTCGGCTTTGGGCGACTCCGGTGCTTACCCGCTAAATTTCCAGCGCACACAGCACCAACTTTCCGCCCGTTCTCGGCAGCGTTAGCGTAATATCCACTGGAATACCGCCTAAACTCAGCTTTGATGGATGTCAGTACCCGTGCACCTACCAATGATCCCTAAGAGTCGTCCATGTGTTCTTTCTCTTGCAGTGATACCTCCGCCTAGACTGTTCGAGGGCTCCCGCGGCAGGGATAAATCTCCCCGCCCACAGTGCTCGGTCCACTACAATTCCGGTAGACACTCGCTAGAATTCAGGCTTCGCTTCCCCGAATCCCGCTACTATCACAGGAGCACGTAGTGGATATCTTTCTGCCGTGCAGGCGCCCCGAATCGAAACGGTTGAAGGGATTGCAGAATTAGTGCGGTACGCCAGGGGCGGGTAATGTGATGGGTGGCGATTATTATAATAAATGGTCACATTTATTCTATGGGAATGAGAAGTCACTGCCAGACCAGCTTCTTTGTCCGAGTAAACCAACTCTGCCAGAGCATGTTCCCAATCTTAGCACAAGACACTGGCTTTTACGAAGCCACGTACTGACAATTTGTCAGGAGGAAAATCTGAAATTTGTTTAAAGAGTGATGTGTTAAAATCTACGAAGCTAAAATACAATCCCAACTGCTATAACCAGTGTTCCATGCACAGAAATCGCACCGCCATTCGATACAGTTTGCCCCTGTGTTCTCGTTTCCCAATCTGATTCAGCGAGAGCTTTGGTTTCACCAAGGTCCCCGAAGACCTGACTACTCACACCTTCCGCCACGTGAAGGCAGCTCTCATGGAAGGCTCCCTAGAATCACGTTAGCATACCAAAAGCACTAGAAGTTAGTAGTTAGTAAGTAGTTAGTAGGTCCCGGAATCAGATCAGTTTTCATTCAAGGATAGCTAGATACCTAAAGTCAGTGAATTAGTATGCTCCAAAAGCACTACATGTCAGTGAAATTAGTACGTAAGCGACTCTCAGCTTAAACCAAAAGTCGCTGCCAACAATTAGCAATAACCAAATTTGCAGGACTACGTTACCAGTTTAGAGCTGCGCTACAGCTCATGTGCAGACGAAGGGCTGGCCATATGCACAATGTGCGGCATCAGACACCTTGCCTGTGAGCCAGCCGAAACCAGACACTAAATAAGGTAAGTAGTTGCCCCCAATCCCCCCAAGGTCCTCCTCCCCCAAGGCATAAGACGGTAGAGTAGCCAACTCTCCGATGGCCGGCAGAAGAAAGTTTGTGAGAATTGATAGCACAAATTTGGCTATTGAGACACCGGTGGATGAAGAATCGTTTCCCAACCGATTCGACGAATGAATGTGGGTTGGTGCTAAATGAGTGTAGGGTAAAGAATGTAAGTGTGCCGAAGCGAAGCCAGGATTTGCCCAGAATCCCGGAAATGAATGTGGGGTAATGAATGTGATGATGTGGAGACCGCCGTGATGAAGATGGATAATGAGTGTAAGGTAGTGAAGAAGCCAGGACTTTGCCCAAAGTCCGGAAATGAGTGTTGGTGTAAAGAATGTGGTCGCACAGGAACTCCCTCCCAAGAGTCCGTATAACGAATGTAGTTTGTGCGAGAAAGGTAAAGAATGTGGTTGGTGCCAGCAAGAGTATGGGTTCTTGCCATCGAACCTGACTCCAATAATGAAAAGAGTGTTGGGTAATGAATGTGTAGATCCGAAAGGACCTCGAAAATGAGTGTGGAGTAAAGAACGTAGTTGGTGGAAGAGGTGAAGCTAGTTTCTCTCTGCCCAGAGATTCTGGTAATGAGCGTTGGGTAATGAGTGTGGTAGTGCTAGGCACAAAAGGAACGTCGGGTAAAGAATGAAATTGGTGTGAAACCGTGAGTAGAACCAGGTCTTTGCCCAAAGAGCCTGGAAAAAATTGTGGGGTAAAGAACGTCGAATAAAGAATGTTAAATAGAGAATGGAAGCAGCAAAGGGCCGCGTGAATGAATGTGGGGTAAAGATCGGTAGTTGGTGAGGTAGGTCTTGCCTAAGGACACTACTTCTAAATGAGTAGTGGGTAATGAACGTCGGTGGTAAAGAATGTGGAATAGTGATCGTTGGTGGAAGAGGAGAGTAGGTCTTGCCTAAGGACACTACTTCCAAATGAGTGGGTGGGTAATGAGCGTAGAGTAATGAACGTCGAGGAAAATGAGTGTGGGGTTGCTAGAATCCCGTGCCCTGGATCTAGAACCGGTTTAATGAGTGTGGTGTAAAGAGTGTGGTTTGCTGGATGATCCAGCAGATACTGAAAGTGAAAGTCAGGAAGTTGCCAGCAACCTGACCCAAAAGAGTATTGGGTAATGAGCGTTGGAAAATGAATGTGGAGTAATGAAGAGTAATGAATGTGAGGTAATGAATGTAGGAATGAATGTCCAGAGTAGTGAAGGTGGAGTAGTGAGTGTGAGGTTCCAGATCTCCTGCCAGTTTCTGGGACCAGATGGAAATGAGTGTTGGTGTAATGAGTGTGGGGTGATGAATGTCATCGAATGAGTGTAGTGAGAGTAGAGTAAAGAGCGGAAGTTCCCAAAGGATGTAAAAGCCAGGAATTTGCCAGAAACCCGACTTAAAAGAGTGTGGTGTAAAAAGTGGGGTGTAAAGAGTGTAGGATACGAGTAACGAATGTGTGGTGGGAGATGAAGTCGTGTGGAGGAATAATGTGAAAGAGAGAGTGTCCAGGAGGGAAGAATGCGTCGCAAAAAGAAGGAATTGAATGAGATCACTCATTCAGAATGGCGTCGCAAGCTTCGTATCGCTCCGGATAGTTGGCGTAGAGCCACTGGACGTTGGCTTTGAAAGCACAACGCATGTATTGGCAGGTATCTTGCGTGTGGTGGTGCGGACCTGGGCAAGTGTCCAAATAGTCATGCTCTCCATGGTAGTCGAGTGGTGGAGAGAAGTGCGGCCGTTTGGCAGGATTGGCCATGCACTCGTCACACCAGACACTGACGGGATTAGGAAGATAGCGAATGGCTGGAGTCCTCCTTGCTGCGGCCCGGGCACAAGACCTGCAGCGTGAAGGAGAGGATTCTCCGTGGAAGTCTGGCTCCTCGGGTTCCGATGGAGGCCAGCGAATCTCCTGGTTGGGCAAGACCAGTTGATAATTACCAGCATAGACGGGGCCACACTGGCGACCGCGTTGAGTTGGTTGGAGTAGGTCGGCTTCGGGCAATGGAATGAATGTGTTCGGACGAGAGTCCGGTTGGAAAGCCCGGACGGAATGGATGTTCCATCCGCCGTAATTGATGAAGCGGACCGACTTGGAGCTCGTCGCTGTTGCCGAGGTCTTTAGGCAAGACCGGAGAGTGGGGACCATAGGCTTGGACCGTGCGACGAGAGGTGCGACTGAAAGATGAGCCAGTTTGTCGTCGATCCGGGCAAGATCGACGGGATGCGGCTTCTTTTTGATGAGAAGTGGCTGAACTGGGCTCACTTTCCTGGATGTCACAGGTGATGGCCGAGCAGAGGACGTGGGCGAGCGTCTTGCTTTAGTGATCCTCTCGATGTGAGCGTCAATCGATCGATCGGTGCGGGCAACCGACGACGATGATGTCGACGAGGATGTCGAAGGAACACGAGAAGAAGGCCGTGAAACAGGCCGAGACGGGGCAGGTCTCGACGCTGCTGGTTTAGCAAATGCCGTTGCAGTCTTGAAGGTCGCTTGGGCCTTGCGAGTCCTTTGAAGCTGTCGGTCGCAAGTCAGCACTCACGTCACGAACAGGTTGAGGCAGTTTTAGAGCTGCGACGACAGAGTACTTACACGCTGGACATGCTTAAGGATCGAGTCTTCAGTCTTCTTGGGCATGGAAGCTGAGACAGGAATGGCAATGGGTTGGCGAGAAAGAATGGACGACTGCGCTGGGACGGCGACAGTCAAAGGAGAGGGTTTGTTCTGGGAGCGAACAGGAATGCGTGAATGAAAGTGGGTGCTCGAGGCTGGACGAGCTGAAGTTGAGGTTTGAACAGCTCCTAGGGTGGCTAATCCAAGAAGTGTTCGGATGGACTTGAATGCATGGCAAGAAGACATGATAACAAGCTGAAGAAGAAAGAAAAAGAAGAGAATGGGAGAGCGAGAAGAGGGATGTATAGGTACCTCGGTCAAGCCAGCTTAGGGCGATGACAATTTTCCTCTGATGATGCGTTGACATTATATCGTCATGAGTCAAGGAAGGAAAGAGCGAATCCCCCCATCGTCAATCTCGAGAGTGACCACGAGTCCACTCGCCAAACTCTATTGAACGCCAAACCACCAACCCAAGACATCACAACGAAAGCCCACAGATGTGACAGAATCCTCCCGCAAAACGAGCAGAGTTTTCAGATTGATCGAGGTACGGTCGTTCAAGGCAAGACTTTGACATAGTCTTTGAGCTTGAGCGAAAGGATTGAAGGACCGAGAGGAAGAAGATCTCTCCAATCTCGGTTGAAAAATATTGGGCAGCATATATAGAAAGAAATCATCGATGTTTAATAGACTATAAGAAATCAACTGCCTGATCCCATCTTGATACATGCAGTTAAGGTATTGTATATTCTGGCGTGAAGCAATTCCAAGAATCGGTACCATCCCTGTTTCTGTACTAAATACCTTGGGAACACTCTTAGGATCCAATTCTTCGCTGCCATACTGAGATATTCATCATACTGAGATTCACACCAGGTGCACGGATCCTTAGCCTTTTCCATCGCAAAGTTTATATGGGAAGAGTTTGCTGCTCAAAAAATACACGTGATATAAAAACAGAACTTGGAAAAAGGATTTATGAACCGGAAACTTATACAGGTACTCCATGGTATAAGAGATCCACTGGAATCATTCTATATCACCTAGGAGAACGAATGCACTACGTACTTGGAAAGTGCATATAGGTCATGTGATCGAACGAAAATTGAAGGTACGAGTTCACTATCGCGATCAACAAAAGGAAGAAGAGAGATGTCTCCGATCAATAGAGCAATAGGAAGGGAAAATTGACAGCTTGGGCGTAAACCGAGACCACTTTGAAAATTGTGGTATGAAAGTTGGAGGAAATTGTCAGACGCACGAAAATTTACCCCGCGGTCTGCTTACGTACTCTTTATGTCAAGCGAGATGAAAAGGGGCTGCTTGAGGTCATCGTTTGCATCTCATTAATATTCATCGATAATATTTCAGACCCACTATTCAGTAAGTAACCACTTGATCTGCAATTATCATTCTTCAGCCCGGGCTCAAATCTCAGTACTTAAAATCCTAGCTTATCAAAAAGTAGCCCATTCGACCTCTAACTCTTTCAAGTCAATTTCACCGTCGGAAGCTCAGCCATGTGTAACTTGGAAGCGCCGTAAGGTCTCAAGATCACTTCAAATGGATCACCCAAGCACGCTCTCCCTCCAACATCTGGTGGATCAGACGGAACCCCCTTCTCGATTGTCCACGCGATATAGCACCCTTTGGCAGTTATCTTTCCCGGAGGGGCATCTTGGGCAAAAATTGGATTCGGTAATGTATAACCTTCCTTATCGGCCAAGCTGGAGAACGTAAGTGTGCTTGTATCAATTGCAATGTTCCACGCAGTGGTATTCTCTATGAAATGATCCTTCGTCTCCGGAAGTGTATACTGTGCAGGCAGCAGCTGTTGAGTATTGTAGGTTCTTGGTGGGAAAGAGGTGCTTGAGCTATTGATGGAAATCGCGTAAAGAAGCGCCCCGTGATACACGTTAACGGTGTTCCTCTGACGTGGTTCTAGTCGAATATCTGTCCCAAGGGCGTAATTTATCTTCGTGGTCCCCGATCCAACAGATATCTGATGCATCCCAGTCGCCGGATCAGGCTTGAGTGATGTATGGTCGTTTCCATTCATTGCGATGCTTGATGTTGTGAGATTTGCCCAATTAGGAACTCGGATGAAGAAGTCAAAGGGTGCTTTAGATTCAACCGTGTACGACAGGGTATTGCCAAATGGGAAAAGGGTGTCGCAGTTAATGGTCACCGCATTGTCACCGAGGCTCGTTTTCAATGTGGAAGGAAACAGCTGAGCATGCCCAATCCCAATGCTACCCGTCTTGACGTAGCCAGACGAAATGAATTTCGGAAATCTAGGTCAGTTAGTGTTAGTGGACAATTTTTGTGGACTCGGCGTACCCTTGAGGATGATTGACCGTGCAGCATGGGTAGTTACTATTCCATTACGGTGTCAGAGACATGGCAAGTCATTTCGCGCCCAGAAAAACGTACGGTTCTAAGCCGAAGGTCTGACCCATTGTGTTCACATTTGAAAATGGGTTACCCGTCAAATTATGCGAGAATGGCTGGTATTCTGTTAGTACTGCATGTTTACAAGCCTATCGAGAGCTCGAGTTGTACCTGGTTAATTTCTGTCATATATTGGTGGCTCCACCAATCAGAAGATACAGCGGCTGGCAAGGCGTTGAATGCTGCCAGTTCAGCACGATCTGCAAATGCTGAATCCCCAAGAGCGCGATAATTATAACCTAGGGAGAACATGGTTTCCACTGTAGTGCATAACTCGCTGCCGCGTCTACGTGTTTGTTAGCGTGTTAATCTTGAAGTCGTATTTAAGTTTAAGGTTGACATACGTGGGAGAAAGTCCACTCCAAGGTTCATCCCCTGATGACAAGGATTAGCTATAATCTAGACGCAACAACGGATACCCTACCAATAATAGACCCAGATGGCGAGCCATGGTATTCAAAGGTCCAATTATATCCTCTGCGAGCAACTTCCAAAAGTGTCTCATTGTGAGTAAATCTTCTTACAACTGCCGGGGCTTTCAGGCCCATGGCAGAATTGACACCATGGAAGTACCAAAATAGGTCATCGCTGAGTGGGGGCACGATGTCAAGATCAGCTTTGGGGAATACACCTTCGCTGTAGAAGTATGCCCAGTCCCAAGCTGCGTCATTAAAGTATTTCATGACATCCAGCAAGAGCTGCTCATTTCCTTGCGGGTAACTATTTTGAATCAGTTATCCGACAAGAAAAAGATAACTACCGATACCTACTTGTCGTAGAGCCATTCAAGGGAGAGAATCATATCCTGCGAGCGAGTGATGCCCCAGTGGTAATCAAACTTGCTGTCATTCCTACCTATATAACCAAGGTAATCATCCGCCAGCATGACTCGAGACAAATTCAAGAATTTGTACAGATGTGGCAATACTTGAGGAGCCATGTTCGGTTCGGCCTCAATGAATTGTGTAAGGCCCATCAATACAAGAGTTCTCGGCCAGAAAAATCTCGTCTGAGGTGTGCTCTCAGGTCCAATCCATCCATCTGCAAATTGATGGGAGAGGATGTAATCGATCGATGTGTTGACTTGCTTTTTCAGACGTTCGTCATCGATCCCGTATGCCAGCGGAACGATTGCATTGAACCAGTATGGCCACGCTTCGTCCAGGGAAGAATACTCAAGGGCCCCGCCAATCCAAGTACTGTTACTGACAAATCTGTAGAAATCGTTGAGATGTCCGCTCAGGCCGTCAGACATTAACTGCATCTGATCGCGAATCCATCCTTGAGGTTTGATGGACCCAAGCGGGATCGGATCGAACACGTACGGAAGCACTACAACATTGAGATTTAAGGTACACTGAAACAAGAGTTTTTACATACATCCGCTATCTGCTGCCTCAAGGCTATGGGGTAGGATGAGAGGGATGAGCGATGCAATGTAAGAAAGTCGCATATTTTCGAAAAACTTCAAGGCAATCCCAAGAATATTTCGATTGTTTTCAATTATATAATACATCATTCACGATGCTAACGCGGCAGTCGTATCTATAAGCAATCAGCCGTGAAATGAGGAGGAGATAAAGCCCCTGCCACCCAGATAACCTTTGAAATGATGCATGTGCCCTGCATCTCGAACACTTTAGCCGAAGCCACTGCCACCCTTGCATTCACTTAATGTACCAAAGCTACCTCCGAAATACGAAATAACAGAAAGAAGATTTTCAGATCCGATAACCTGTTTTTGATAGCAAGGAACATCCGATACAGAAGTGGAAGTGTAACGTTAGTATTTCTAGGATCAAAAAGGAAGGTGCACCCCACCTTCGATGATCCAGGATCTTTTCGGCACTTGTGCCGACTAGTAACAGCCGCACGAATGAGGTCTTTTACCACGCCTCTCATATAGGCATGATCTCCTTGACTATGGATATAAGTTCGGTATCCCGAGTCAGAATCTCGGAAAATACATGGACCAATTTCCCACCAGTGTGCCTCTATGGAGCCGAGGCGGGGTAGTTTCGAGAGTAGAACTCTCCAATATGTGAAGGATTAAAAGAACTGCAGTGGCTATCTTTATCTTATCTTCGAGTGCCCCGAAAGTATTCTTGCTGCAGTACACAAAATGTATTGGCTGAGCATTCTAGGCGGAATCCTCGGAATTTTCATTCTCCCTGCTTCCTGCGCCTACCTCTCCTTCAATTCCTCGACTTTCAATGTCAAACTCGACGATGCTTCGCAAACACTAGCTTCTTTGACACCGAAATCTTTGGCTTCTTTTGATTTTTCGCCATTTGACGTGTTGGCCAATCGATCCAAAAATGGAAACTATCATATAGGCGATGTGACGTTTCGATATCGCAAAGTAGGACAAGCTTCGTGGACAAGCGTAGATTCAGCAACCAAACGCGCACCCGTCAAATCTCAGAATGGATCTCAGAATGCATTTTCGGTTACAAGTCTCGCTCCGACTGTATCGGCGGGTTTACCGCTCAATATCACTCGAGCCTGGGCGTTCGATGCCGGCGACTTGACACTTTCAGTTACGTTGCTGAATTCTGGGAAAGATGCACTCGAGATTGGAGCGTTTGGCTTCCCCATTGAGTTTAATAGTATCTTCACTGGAAGAACTGCTATTGATACCCAATCAAAATGCTCTTTGACAGATCCAAATATTGGTCTTGATGGCGGATATCTGAGAGTGACTCCATTGAGCGGAACTGGCCCGGCTCTCGTGGTCACGCCTCTTCAAGATACCAAATTCGAAGCTTGGAGATTTCTCCCCGAAGATATGAGTACGGCACTTGGTTATCAGAGTCAGACCTTTGAGGGATTCTACTCCTGGGAAGTATTTTCCAAGGCGTATGCTGAGAATGAATGGAAGGGAACCAGCCCCTGGAATACACCTACTTCGGCAACGATCGCAAGCGGAAAATCAATCACTTTAGGTTTACGATTTTCTCCTGCGGGGAACATCTCAAGTATCGACACAGCAATTATGAAGACTGATATACCTCTGGCTCGTGGTCTTCCGGGATTTATCATCCCAACGGATCTCGACTCCATCCTGCACCTGGAACACAATTCAAGCGTCTCCTCAATCTCATCATCACCTGCAGGTGCCCTGACTTTTATACCATCATCATCGAGTTCTTACAAGATAACACCGAGTAAATCTACTTGGGGTCGTGTTCGAGTCAACATTAACTACGCTGACAATAAGACTCAAACAGTTCATTATTATGTCACAAAGTCCGGTCCGGAAGCAATTTCCAATCTCGGCAGTTTTCTGACCACATCTCAATGGTTCAGCGATACTTCAGACCCTTTCAAAAGAGCCCCATCCGTGATCTCCTATGATCGTTCAGCTAACCGTCAAGTGGTGCAAGACCCCCGAGTCTGGATCGCAGGACTTAGTGACGAGGCCGGTGCCGGCTCATGGCTAGCTGCAACAATGAAACAAGCCGCCCAACCCAATGCGGGGGAGGTGTCAAAGCTCGAAGAGTTCATTCATGGGGTATTGTGGGGCACACTTCAGAATCCGGATTTCTCGGTCAAGAAAAGTGTCTTCTATTACCAGCCTGGCAATGTCTCTTATAATTATGACTCGTCAATTAACTGGGGAAATTGGTGGAGTTGGAACAGAGCAGATGCGTATGATACGGGGCGGACTTACGACTACGTTCATGTGACCGCAGCATATTGGGCCATGTATCGTGTTGCAAGAGCTTACCCATCACTTGTTTCCAAAGCTGATTGGACTTGGTATCTAAATCAGTCTTACCATACGGTAGTGTATAGTGTTTCCAACAATGCTCAAGGAAGACCTAATACCGGTTACATCGACGTTGGTCTGATGGGAGAAACCGTCTGGGGAGAGATTCTGACTGATTTGAAACGTGAAAATCTCACTAAAGAAGCTGGAGACATGGAAGCGTTGATGAAGAGGCGCGCCCAATTGTGGAATTCTCAAGCGGTTCCCTATGGCAGTGAGATGGCTTGGGATTCAACAGGCCAAGAGGGGGTGTACTACTGGACCAAGTGAGTAAGAACCTTCCACTCTCATGGCATGTTCTAATGAGAAAATAGCTATTTTGGGCTCACGCCTACGGTCATCAAGACCATCGACTCCATCTTGGGGTACATGCCAACCGTAAGCCATTGGGCATGGAATGGAAATGCGAGAAGATACTGGGACAACATGTAAGCTGTTTATCCTCTCCCCAGAACTTCCTTCTTGGAGACTAATAGTTTTCAGCTATGGTGGCAAACTTCAACGTATTGAACGCCAAGGTCACCATTACGGATCCGGTCTAAATGCTCTGCCCCTGCTCTCCCACTTCCAAGCCAACCCCACCGATACTTATGCTCTCCGTGTCGGTTTCGCTGGAATGTCTGGCCCACTTTCAAATATCGATGCCGACGGATTTGCTTCCGCATCTTTTCACACCTGGCCAGATACTTTAACATGGGATGCGTACAGCGGTGACTATGGACCAAACTTCCTCGGCTTGGTCCTCGGTTCCGGAACTTACGTGGTGCAGGATCCTGAGCTGGGGCTTGTGGCATATGGTGGAAATCTTGTGAACGGCTCAGATGGTTCAGTGACTGTTCAACCAAGGGATGCGGTCCGGAGAAAAGTGTATTTGGCTATGTATGGAGTGCAATTTGCGGTCGATGCTGGAGCGATTGAGAGTGTAACGTATGGGGGTGACAGGGTGGGCGTTAAAATTGCATCGAGTGTTGATGGGATATCTGGTGCTGCAGTAGCTGATTCCGCTATTCTTTGGGTTGAAAGAATGGCAAATGTAGGAGGGAAGACCAATGTGGTTGTGGACAAAACACTCAGTAAGGAGAGGGGAGGCTGGAAGGTTGACATGAAGAATGGATCATTTGCTGTTAATGTTACATTTCAATAGCGATATCCAGTTCTTAATCCATTCAAAGACAGACAATACACCCTGTCTACCTCCATCGTGAATCTTCAATACAAAATAATCTCTCCACCATAGCAAACCCAGTTCATATCTTGTTCACTGTCTTCGTCTTGTATCTCTTGGCGAGACTTCTCTCGGAATAGTCTTTCAATTCCATCGTAAGGGCTGATCAAGTCACCTTTAGCAGTACACTCTTGCGCCTCACTATGATCTTCGAAGATGACATGTAGGTATTTTCCATAACAGGGGCCAATTGGTCTTCTGGTAAAGTAGCTCGTGTCTTCCATCTTCGTCGGATCGGCCGGCTCGAGGTCTATAACTTCGTAATACCGGCGCTCGTGTAGGTCTTCAAAACACAGCCTGGTAACTTTGAAGATAATTGAATCCCCATAGACTTCATAGAAAAGTTCCCGAGCCATGGAGGCCGCACGAGCCTGATTCTCCATGATTCGTCGGGAGTTCGGCTCTAATTCCAGGAGGCCAATCTCGCTGTTGAGCTCCAAGAAATTCGGAGTGTAGTTCACAGGTGGAAGTCTATGGAGTTGGTGTGTGTTGTGTACCATGGTTAAGGCTCTCATCGCGGGAAATACTTTGAACAACTGTTGCCAGACGTCCTTGTATTTTTTCGCAATGTTTTGACGCATTTCGTAGACAGATGATGTGCAAAAGGCGATATTTCGGACAAGAGACATGTCGACATGAAATCCAGAAGCTTGTATGATTTCTACTTCGGACCTGCCCACCCAAAGTGTATCCCGATGACAAGAGAATAACTGGGGTGTCCACATTGCAACAGGTGACGAATCTGTAGAAGTTCCGAAGTCGTAGTGGGAGGTAAAGTTGATGCTTGTGGATCCTTCCGACTGGTTCTTGTGACAAACGATGTATCTATAATGATTCTTGAGGACGGCTCTAGATTCGAAACATGCCAACAAATGATCTTGTCGGGATGAAGGGGGCCATGCTTGCAATAGCGACTCATTGGTGGGCCGGGTATCCAGTCTCAACCGAATAATTCGCGGCTCTGGCAGAAGTTCCTCCCATATTTGTAATCGTAACTCTGGGGGAAGTTTGGGGAAAAGGTGGAAGACTGCTTCGCTTCTTTTCGTAGGCCATTCGACTAGCAGCATACTCTGTTTCGGGGTTGCGTCTGGTGATAAGGGAGGTACGACTTTCCACGTCTCTAGAGTTTTGTTAGCATGGTGGAGACAATTAATCAGAAGCTGAGAGTTATGCCTACTAAGACTAGATTCTTCGTCCTCCTCTCCGACGACCGACATGCTAAAAGGTAGGATGTACTCGTCCCCAAGGTTGGTGGGTTGAGACACTTTTGGGTTTTGTTCTGCCATCTGGATACTCTTATTGGAAATGTTCAAGACAGAATAGCTTTGGTTAAATGAACGGAGGCGAAGAATGGTTGTATTTGCCGGTCGTGAGGCCTTGTTCAGGTGTCATGTATGCCCATGCCAGCGGCATATATGATGCTAGCCTTGGTACCTGTTATTACTAATTTACGCAACTCCATTCAATATTCGAAGTAGTCTTATATACGGAAATTGGTACGACAGCAGTGAAGGGTTGTGCTATCAAGATGTGAATAGGTAAAGTGCATAATCATAGCTCAATTGACATATAGAATACCATCGTATTTCATCCTGATATCTAGAAAAGCCTTCGGAAGGCACGCAAGATTACGGCATATATCTTCATTATAATTCGAATGACAGTTCAATGCAGCCTTTTTCTAGAGGAGAACAATAATGGGTGATATTCCTGAAGTTTATATGTCTCTCGGGGGTGCTGAAGTACATCAATATCTGTGATTCGTGAATCTGAGCCTTTGATTCATGAATCATATTCGAATCAGTATTCTAGGTTCGGGAAGAATATTTGAGTCATGGGGATTACTTTGTCATTCATAATTCATTGGCAATCCGATTGCCGCTTTCAAGATTACTTAGGCACATTGAGTTCGAGGCGGAAAAGACCCCTGAGAAATCTGCTGTGATCAATCAATCGATCCGCAATTGTGTGTCAATCATAGGGATACCACTTTTGTCAAATAATAAATGCATACGATTTGGAAAACGCGGGTCCCTCTAGCTGGCTATCCTTTGACCCTCCAACAGCCATAAGATGCATTCTCTCTTCCCAGAAGACTTGTAAATGTACATTCAACGAAAGCTGACTGTGCATCCCCTACCCCATAGAGAGGACTGGAATGTCTCCAAATTACTCTAGGGAGCTCCTGGCCGTTCACCAAGGTGGGCTATCATCAAAAGCCTAACACCACGGCCAGTACAACATGCTCGGGTGATCTCCCCGAGACTTCGTAACTACCACGCCCCCGTACTTAGTCCACTCATCCCTCTGATTTGTCTGTTCAGAGCCTTGCTTGAGCTCGACCTCCTCTCTAAATAGCTCTGCAACTCCATCATACGGATGTATGACCTGACCTTCCTTTGAGCAAGAAGGAAATATGTATAGGTTGGCGCTCAAACACAAAACGGGGTCGTAGCATACTTCCATCGGTCGCCAGGTAAGCGGGGTGTAAACTATATCGTCGGCGCCTATACTGAAAGGCGGGAGGTGGACGGTCTCATGGTACCAAAAATCATAAGGATGCTCCCACGAGAGCAATGACACTTCAAAAGACACATCAGCTTTAGAAATGCTCGATATGATGCCACCTGTAGTCTTTGCATATTCTTTGTACCGTCGTCGAACGAGTCTAGCAGGTTCCACATACTCCGAAGTAAGTAGTGTGTGATCGCCATCGCCCACTTCCAGATATTGCCACTCACTTTCAATTTCAGTCAAGTGGGGAATCCTTCCATTCTCTCGTCTCATGCGGAAGGGGAAGTCCGGGCAGTTCAGAACTACCGTGAATGATCTCAATGATCCCCAGGACTGGACCGATTGCTGAGGAATGAATTGTTCACCCAGTTGCGTACCTGGCAAACCCAACGCAAAGTTCTTGAACGGGGAAAGCTGAAAGTCTAAGCCGATGGCTTCTAGCTCGATTTTGGTTCTTGGAGACATAAGTAGTGTGTCCCGTGAGCAATCGATGTAGGGTGAAATTAGAAAGTCAAAGTTTAGGGCAAGTCCACTTGGCAGGTGATCTCGAATTCCTCGAGCAAGCCACATACGTTCTACTCGAGACCCATGTCTGATAGTATCTCCCAGCGTAAATTCGAGTCGATGGTAATTCGTGGACAGAACACAACGGGACTCCTGACAGACTCCATGAAGGCTGGTAAATGAAGAAGGGTCGTCGCATTTGAATACAGGAATCCGTTCATCCCATAGGACATCCTCTATGGGGTAATGAGTCTCGCTACCCCACTCCACTTCCAGCCACACAAGACGCGGAGGCGGCAAGGAGTATTCCCATATTTGAAGTCGCAGCTCCTTCGGGAGTTTGGGGAACAGGCTAAAACTTTCTTCCACTGGCTTACTGAGATGTCGAAGGTCAGGCCATGGAATTCCGCGAAAGCTTAACGAAGGTAAGTCTTCCATCTCTGGGAACGGGCTCAACGCTTCACATTGCTCTGGATCTTGTCAGATATTTGAATCTCGCAACGCCTTGAGCAACAGACAAACCTCTAGTGCACTCCGGACTCAGCGGGTCATTGATAACCAGATTATAGAAGTAATCCTTCAACTCTTCCAGGGTGAGTGTTCGTGCTGTCTTTGCGACTCCATTTTGGATCTCGATGTTAGAGTCGATATTGTCAAGACCTGAAACTACATCTTCCTTTGCATGATCTATTGTAGTCGATTAGCTGTCATATAGAATTTTATCTATAGATATACAAACCTTGCTGGGTCGCTTCCATGCTGGAAGTCATCAACTGCGTTTCCTCGGATTGTAAGACGGGGGCTTGCTCGTCGTCCCTAAGGTTGGCCCCATCGTCGGGTTGCGAATGTGCTTGATGTACCATACTGATGGCTAGCAGAAAGTCGGTTCAAGGTTGATGTGAAGCTCTTTCCTCAAAGTGGAGGAATTTGGTGAGATGTGGGGATGGAGACTGGCCAGCCCTCCCAAAATTGAGGCTTTATACTTGATTATTGATCTAGCAATTTAACATTACTCTATTCACCCGCCAGCTGTTGGCCAATGATTGCACAAGACCTTGTCAAACCAGCCTTCTATTAAATATATGTTGTAGAAGCGAAAATTACTGTGAATTGACTTATTGTATGAAGGTCCCTGTAAAAGGTATGGAGTATTTAGTAAGTCAACCCCCAATAGAGTATCAGCGTATCACTACTGAATATGCAGGGCTCATCTCCTGAGTTGATAGGCTGCAATTCAGGGGAATTGAGGCACAGTATACAGCCGCTCCGGAATGCAGTGACTTTCTCAACGATTCAGTCCACTCATTTTCTTTTTCTTTTAAACTTAGTGATCCAAGCCATTCATTAAATTCCAAAATATTAGTGCTCCATCCAGAAGTCCCAGTCGCGTTTGCGCCCACAGATAGAAAACCAAGAGTAATGAAGCAGCTGGAAAAACCTTGAAAGTTAGAAAGTCTACATAGAAAGAAGGGAATATGACCTACTATTAGTTCCATTGCTAAGTTTGACATCTTTGGAAGAAGTTCAATTTCGATTTCTACCGGATCTAGCCCGAGATATTTCTTTTCTAAGATAAATATGATCGATTTGCACGATTGGAAAGTTGGACCCTCGAGTTTGGTAAGCTTTCCTACCTACTTCGGAGTCAAAGTCCACCCGAAGAACAGGAAGGAAACCACCCAAGTCAAAGGAACGCCCCGAAACCAGCGTATTATCCTCATCAACGAACCGACCAGGAAGAGCGAATTGCTGACTTCCTACTATTTTCCCGCCCGTTTTCCCTCTCTTCGTTGTGCTCACCTACGCTTCAGGTTTGGACAAGTTACGGGCTGAAATCATAAAATCGAGCTCGCAAGCCCCTGTTGCGACAAAAGAAATTGCCGTTCAAGAATCTTTGTCACTGTCAGTATCACTAGTTAGCCCGAGTACCGTTAGCGGGCGTCGCATAAATGGATTGGAAAACGTGCCTCCCAGTCCCATCTTTCTTGAGAGGATTCCTCCCAAAGCACGAAACAGACCTTGAAGTCGACCGACAGCCAAGTAGTATCTTGGAGTGCTGTTTGTCTGAATTGATCCCAGAGGTGTTTAGCTTCCTCCACACATGTAGGGCTATTCGAAAATTCATCGATGTGGTAGCATTTAGAGTCGGGGCTGACTTCCTCTGGACGCGGAATTCGAACCCGCGAAACCTCGACCGAACGAATGGGCGGAAGAATTACTGCGAAGGTTCTCAATGAATGGCATACCGAGCGTACCTTCTCCCAGAGTAACGTCTCGTTAAGAGCGTGGAACTTCTGTAATGCAAGATGCCGTACTGGAGAGAGATCCAGTCGTATGCCAGCTGGTTCGAGATTGCGTGTAATGTAAGACGATAAAAGTAAACTGTCTCGAGAGCAATCGAAATAGCGTCCGAGTCCCTCCTTCTGATATTGAGCCCGATTGATTGGCCTTTCTTTAAGTGAGACCTGGGTCGTGCCACCTGTTGTGCTCGACATCTCAATATCAACGCGATGGAGATTGGAAGACAGCACTTTCCAAGACTCTTGACACACTTGATCGAGCGGAGTGTTAATTTCCTTGCCCAATTGGCATAATTCGAGCAGATCGGGCCTACTACGACTTCGTCGGGCGGCCCGTCCAAGGCAAAGGATTCGTCCGGGTGGCAAGGCGTACTCCCAGATTTGATGTCTTAACTCTATTGGGAGCTTGGGAAATAGAGTGAATGTTCCTCGATGCCTAGTAGTAGTGTCCGCGGGTTTGGTAGCAATGGGAACATCCATGTCCTGCAAGAGACCTGCTGTTATCGATCAGCTCTTACGAATAATCCTGACCGGCGACGATCGCAGCCTTACCTTGCCGAGCTTGATCCATGACAGAGCCATTTCTTGATAAGATGAGCGAATCGTGGGGTGCTTGTAGAAGTCGTAGAATTGACGATAGGTAAAGCGGAATGGAATGACGGACCGAATAAGGTCGCTGATGTTGGTTTGTCAAAATGGCCAAAGAGTACGAAGGCTGCGATCACACGGTCTTTAGCATTAGCGTATGCTAGCCGAGAGGTTCGCTAAATGCCCTGTAGCAGGGGACAAGGCCTGTAATTTTGACATCAAGACCTCTGAAAGTCCCTAAAAGGTTTTAGTGCTTACTCTGGGGCTGTTGACGCAGCAATACTCCAATAGGTAATACTTTGTAGCAGTCAATTCTCTCTCAGCGTATGATTATAGCGTATTACAGGGCATTGACGCTGTAATTATAAGGGCTTTAGGGGCTGAGAGCACGGACATCCCCTGCTGTCAAAGACTTTTGATCGCGGCCGTCGTAAGGAAAGCGAGTCTCCAACACTCGAGGTAACTAGAAAGAATGTGATTCACAAAGCAAAATGACCAGCAATCCAATAACGCCAATGTCGCAGCCGTTCACACCGCCCAGCAACATACCTGTGACGGTCACGTGTGGGTTTCCGAAAGTATATCTTCATCGCCGGCCTCGTCGCAGCCGCAAGTTCGGATCCGGATGAGAGAACATCCCGGACAAGGATAAATCAGATCCCGACACTGATCCGAGAGTAGTTATGGGTCCTTGCTTGGTCAGACTGTGGGGTATGTATTCTACTTACCAACCAATCAGCAATGCATGTAACGCATTCTGCATAAGCAACCAACAATCCCCTCACCGATGATTTGGTACTTTTAATCGGACGTTTTTGGTAAGCTGTTCGTATCCCTCGGCTCCGATTCCGGGTGAGAGTTGCTTTCCCGAGGTAGAGGTTTTGGGAGGTTGTATAAGAATGCCTGCAAGCAACAGCCAACCAACTTCCAGGGCATCAATCCCACGTTCAGTATCCTAATATGGCATACGTAGAGATAGCCCAACGCAAGAAAACAGAGCAAGCCTCTCGCATTCCTGAAACTTGGAAAGTCGACACTGGCGACATTCTCAACTCTCCTGAGAAGAGTATATTGAAGCAGCTCACGCCTGAAAATGGCCCTTCGTTCTGGGGTAAGGTGTTGAATGAAAGGGAGATTGAAATCACAACGGGTAAAGATGCGGTGGATATTGTGGAAGGGGTCAAAGCTAGGACATGGAGCGCGGAGGAAGTGACGACTGCATTTTGCAAGCGGGCTGCGGTTGCTCATCAGCTAGTAAAGTGCACTCGAAAGAGTTTGGGAAGGTGCTAACGACAAGACAGACAAACTGCCTGACGGAGATGTTCTTTGATGAAGCCATCTATCGCGCAAGAGCTTTGGACGAAGAGCGAAAAGCGAGCCCAGAGAAACCACTCGGTCCTCTTCACGGCCTTCCAATCTCTCTGAAGGATACCTACCACGTTCCCGGTGTTGATGCAACGATTGGACTGGCTTGCTTCGCATTCAAGGCTTCAACAGAGTATTCTCCACTCGCGGAACTCTTAGTTTCGCTAGGAGCAGTGCTATATTGCAAGACAACTGTTCCGCAGACGCTGATGACGGCTAACACCGAGAGTAATCTCTTTGGGAAAACAATCAATCCCCATAACAGATCGCTTACTGCTGGGGGTTCGACTGGTGGCGAGGGTCCACTGATTGCACTTGGCGGTAGCGTTTTGGGGTTTGGCACTGACATAGCAGGAAGTCTGCGTATTCCTTCGCTGTGTAATGGCGTCTACGGTTTCAAACCAAGCACAGGAATGATGCCCTTCAGTGGTCAGCAATTGGGATTTATGCCGGGCTGGGAAGGAATCGGGATAGTTGCAAGTGCTGGGCCTATGGCGAACTCAGTGCGTGGATGCAGCTTTGCGCTCGAGACTATCTTGAAAGCTGTTCCTTCGGATGTCGATCCTGGGTGTCTACGTATCCCTTGGTCTGAGGGAGGGGAACTGAAGCGGCTAGAGAATCCAAGGAATCTACGGATTGGGGTGGTGCATGATGACGGACTGTTCACACCGACCCCACCAGTGAGACGTGCGATGATCGAAGCCGAGGAGAAGATGCGTGGTGCGGGAGCGGCAGTTGTGGCAATCAAACTCCCATTGATGCAAGAGGCGATGGCTCTGATCAGAGAACTGCTCGGCGTAAATGGTTTCGAGGTCAATTGAGCTTTCCTTGTGCTTGAAACCCCCAAATTGACTTGTCTCAGTATCTCATGGATCTCATAAAATCCACCGGAGAACCCCTCATTGCCTCAGTGGAGAAACTCGGACTTCTTGCAGGAAAGCCGAAAACCATGGGGGAATACTTTGAGCTTAACAGGAAACGACAGGATCTTGCAAGGGCGTACAGCAAGTTCTGGTCCAACAACAATCTGGATGCCATCATTATGCCACCAGCTCCTCATACGGCAGTCCCGGAAAACACATGGGCAACTTCAAGCTATACTGCGCTGTGGAATCTCCTAGATTATCCGAGTTTCGTGCTCCCAACTGGAACCACGAATGAAACAGATGTGGATGGGAGTAAGAGGGAGTTCTATAGCGCATTTGATGAGAAGTTGTACAAGCTTTGTAAGTCCTCTTCAATTTGCAGGCTGAAAACAGTGTTGACATAGGAACTTTCCAGACGAAAAAGGCCCACTAGCTTATGAAAATGCTCCGATCGCCGTGCAAATTGTAAGAAGGAAACAAGCTGATCAGGCTTTGACGGTCATTGCTAAGGTTGTGGATGAAATATTGAGATGAAACAGTGAAGTGAAATGGGACATTGAGAGTAATTTGAGACCGAGGATGAAGCCACGTAGACACATTTAAGCAAGGATAATTCGTTGAATCTCAGAAGCTTACCATGTCTGTTGCGCACTACTGACGAGGTGAAAGACCCAGAGGAGATTAAATGGAGAAAGTGTTTTTGTTCAGGATCGAGGAGACCCTTGGCTGTCGAGAAAAAGGGGTCTCTGTCCCAAAATAGAAACGGCACGTGTCAGATCGCGTCTACCCAAACTTATCCACGAACCGCGAAATCTGACCTCCTGAAAATATATCTTCACTCCCTCCCTTCTTTTCCTGCACATATCCGTTGCGCCAATGCAGCAAATGCAGTTGTCTACATGTTCCTGCTTTCTGTTGCCCGTTATGCCCTCGTCCTCCTAATCCCCCTCTCAACAATCCTTACAACCTACCTCTACCTCTACCCCGTCTTCCACCAATGCGCCTTTCCTGCCCCTGAACACAATGCCAGCGTCGCCTTTCACAATACGCTGCACCACCACCTCCCATTCTCCTCTCACGATGCGAATAAGGTAGCACCGTTCCGGCTGCTGGCGCTGGGAGACCCGCAGCTCGAAGGCGAGAGCTCAATTCCGGATCCAGAAGCTGCTACGTTTCCGAATCTTGCGAAGTTTTGGAAAGATGCTCTGTTGTTGGATGGCACAGAGCATAATCCGCTGCAGAGACTACGGCATAGTCTGCATGATTTGGTAGATTTCTGGTTGGATGATATACCAAAGACGCTGGAGGTGTACCGCAAACGGCTTGATCATATTGGCAATGATTACTATTTGGGACATATATACCGGGCGATGCGTTGGTGGACGGATCCTTCGCATATTACCGTGCTGGGAGATTTGGTTGGCAGTCAGTGGATTGATGATGAGGAGTTTGAGGCGAGGGGTTGGAGATATTGGAATCGTGTCTTTAAGGGTGGAGAGCGGATATACGATGAGGTTGCTTCGACGCCCTCAGAGGCTTTCGAGGATACGAGAATACTGGGCGATTTTCCTGAAGCGTGGAAACAAATCATTATCAATGTGGCTGGGAACCATGATGTTGGATATGCAGGAGATCTTTCTCCTGAGCGCATGGAACGATTCGGCCGAGTCTTTGGAAAGCCGAATTACGAATTGCGATTTCAATTGCCAGTGAACAGTACTGCCTCTGAAGAAGGAGCCGAAGAAGTCGAAGAGAAGCCGATTCCGGAGCTGCGAATCATCATCCTGAACGACATGAACCTCGACACTCCCGCCGGCTCACGAGAAATGCAAGACGAGACATACGGCTTCCTCAACGACGTTATTACAACCTCCCAAGACGTTGCTCGGCCCGCACATTTCACAATCGTTCTCACACATATTCCAATGCACAAAGAAGCTGGCATTTGTGTCGACGGACCTCTCTTCGATTTCTTCGACGGATATTACGAGAACGGAGTCAAGGAACAAAATCATCTATCCCCAGCTGCATCAAAAGGTTTTCTGGAGGGTATATTCGGCATGAGTGGCAATTCAGATGTTGCTGGAAACGGATTCGGACGGCATGGAGTTATTCTTACTGGGCATGATCACGAGGGTTGCGATACATATCATTATATCAACCAATCTGCACCGCCAGACTCAGAATGGCAGGCCATGAAATACAAGGATGCTGTTGCCAGTGGAGTTAATGAGGAGCCTGGTATCCCTGGCTTGCGCGAGATTACTGTGCGAAGTATGATGGGTGACTTCGCTGGCAATGCGGGCTTGATGAGTTTGTGGTTCGACGAAGAGACCTGGGATTGGAAATTCGAATTTGTAAATTGTGGGTTGGGAACACAGCATATATGGTGGATTGTGCATATTCTGGATCTCATCACACTTGGCTTTGGAATTGCTTATGGGATTCTCGTGGCGGTGGAAAGGTTTGGGCTTCGAGAGTATGCAAAGAAGCACATGGCCAACGGCAACACGAAGCCTCCAAGTGGTACCTTGAAGACGGGGAATGGTCACATTGATCATGAGTTGAATGGGTTCGCGAAGATGAACGGCAATTCGCATGTTCCCGCTTCAGGAAAGAGAAGTTTGCGGAGAAAGAAGAGTAGCAAGAGTTGGAATGGCGTTCATGCTAGCCCCTGAAGGGGATCAAGTCGAGTTTAAATGTACGATACCCAATATATTGAGAGATTTTTCGCGCCTTGGATACTGGCAGATCCTTTTTTGCAGTGACGCGGCGTACATCGAAAGCCTTTTCCAGGCCCTGGACCCACAAGTCACCAGACCATTCACACCTGCCACGGCCACCCAACATAGTCTCGGCATAATCCATTCCTTGCAGCTGAAGGGAGCACCAATACAGGAGATAAGAGAAGCGGAACTGCTACAAAAGCGGCATTTTCAACCCTCAAAACTACGATTTTATATCTTCTATTGCAATCGCAAGAGCGAACGATCTATCTGAACTTTCCGTCTATACCCCAATATCCAAATAAACCACAAAATACACGCCTACTCCGTCCCAAAAACCCCCAACACATCCAACAACCCCTTCTCCCTTAAACCCAACTCCTCATTCGCCTTCCGCCACACCCTCGACCTACAATCCGCATCCCTACAATGCGGCATCGCCTCATCCTCCCAAACCCGATTAAAATACCTTCCACCCCCACCCCCACCACCACCCTCCCTCCCCACCCCCTGAACCCTCGGATCAGGCCCAGCATCCAAACTAGTCGCCGCATGCAAGATTGCAAGACTGCCTTGCTGAGAATTTATCCCTACTCGAGATGCTACAAGTACTAACATTTTCTCTTGAAGCCAGCCTAGCCAGCCTTTATCTGGCATCATCCAGATCCCTGAATTCACATAGCCGGGGTGAACGCCGTTTACGGTAATGTGTTTATACTCCGGATGTAGGAGTAACCGCCGTTGCAGCTCTGTGAGCCAGATCTGGTAGCGCAGTTTACTGTTTTGGTAGAATTGCACGCCGCCGATGCCCGCGTCGTCTTTTTCGCCGTTCCAGTTGCCCATGTCGAATTTTCCGAGATAGTGGAAACAGGATGTTGTGCAGATGATGCGGGGTTCGGGGGCTTTGGCTAGGGAGGGGAGGAGGCTGAGGATTAGGAGGACGTGGGCTAGGAAGTTGACCTGTTTTTGGCTAATATTAATCTCCCTTCACAAACACATACAAACGCAAGGAATTGAGAGAAAAGGGAGCAAATACCGAATGAACCTCCTCAAACCCATCAACAGTCTTCCTATACCTCTCCCCCCTCTCAGCCTGCTCCGCCGGCACAGCCCTCTTCCCACCCATCCCAATATTACTACACAACACATCCAGCGCCCACCCCCTCTCGTTCCACCTCCCCGCAAACGCACTCACAGTCTTCAAATCCGAGTGATCTATTGGCCACCACTCTACCTCTATTACATGGCCCTCCTTTTTCCCCGCCTCAATACACTCTTGCACCACAATATCGGGATGAAGTTCGTGGGCTGGAGGATTAGGTCGACAGCCTAGGATTAGATGGGTGCCCCAGCGTGCGAATTGTAAGGCGGCTTCCCGCCCGATTCCGGAGTTGGAACCGGTTATTAGTATGCGTTTTCCTTTTAGGGAAGAGGAGGGAACGGGGGTGGGGAGATGTTCTGAGTTGTTGCCGGCTTTGGCTTTGGCTTTTGCCCAGGCGAGGAATTCGGTGTCTGGAGGAACACGCATGAGAGGTGCTTTGTGCAGGTTAGTTAGGGGGGCGTCGTAGGGGATGGTATCGAAGAGGGTGGTTTCCTCAGCTGGAGGTTTGGATTCGGAGGGCATTTTGAATGGATGGTGGGGTGGAATGTAGAGATAATTTGAAGTGATGAAAAGGTTATGATAACTTTCGTCTTGCTGTTCTATTTTCGAACACAAACCCACAGAAAAGAAATTGAGAGATTGAAGGAGAAGATACAAACACGTTTCGGGACGGGACGCACGAGCTCAAGGACACTCTTTTATCAACATCCCTTACATACATACGAAACTGACGTTGTACCTCGGCATGTTTTAGCTCACTGAGCCCACCATAGCGAGAGTCCGACACTAACACCTGGACAAGTCGGCAAAATATCGAAAAGCTTGTGAAATTGATAGTCACTGAACTTATAACTTACCCGTGGGTATTCTTTTGAGAGGATTCCGAAATGCTTGTGAAGATATCCTTTCTGAAGCTAGTCATACGGGTGTGTAGATCTGGGGAACGCGGGGTTGATCTGGAGGCAAGCACGGAGAAATGATGATGCAGCCCCGAAAGCCAATGACGTTTCGGTGAACCCTTACAGAGATGTGCAACAAAACATTGCTTCTCTGTAGGTTGCCTATTTCAGGAATCACCTGACCATGGTTTCTACTTTTCCATTTTTATTTCCAATGGCATTTGGAGAGTGAGATGCTTCTGTATTCTCCCTTTTGCTTTTCGAAAATCGAGGTTATGGTATGCTAGATGTACCTAGGTACCGACTGAAAGCTATTCACAGAATCCTCCTCCACTTTGTAGTCACTCATCTCTGCTGCCTGACCCCGACGATTCTTAACACGCCGTCCTAAATTAAGAACTTGATTCTTCCTCTCTACAAACTTCACAATCTTCTTCACAATCAGTGCAACCGGGGAGGCAGCCGAGATTGTTCTGAACATGCAGTTGCTGGCCTCGCTTCGGATACTGGGGCACGGTAGCAGAGGGATAGCGCCTGCCTGTATTGCAGAGCCATAAGCTGTAGACGAAGAGGAGATGAGGTTGCAGACGTTCTCTGTGATGTGGAAGCAGCAATTCTGCTCCGCCCGATTATTGGATTTTGAAAGCCATTTGGGAGATGTGGAGCTGAGATAGTCGAGGGGGAAATTGGAGTTCAAGAGGCGCTTGAATTTCCTCCGAACATTTGTGAGTTTATTCTTCGCGCTGGGGTTGCGTCTATCAGAAAGAGCAATCATACTGAAGGAAACAAAGATCAAAAGGTAAAAACCAAAGTGAATTATCTCATACGAAGTCGCGACAGCTTCATCGCACGAATCTTCTTGAAGCGGTTCACCATTATTATTTGCCATGACCATTGAGCACCCATATACTCATTGAAAGACGTGTTCCTGGCGGGTCATTGCAATT
>Ga0247778_1000324_pt1 | contig 73874 bp, 83 predicted proteins | sample UWRJL049202B5_FD_179939 | JGI IMG/M metagenome (GOLD analysis project Ga0247778, IMG submission 179939) | Plant litter microbial communities from Arlington Agricultural Research Station in Wisconsin, United States - UWRJ-L049-202B-5 | ecosystem: Environmental > Terrestrial > Plant litter >... | reverse complement strand
GTGGGGGAGTGGTGGTGGGTTTTTGTGGGGAGGGTTTTGTGATGTGATGTAAGGTGTTTGGAGATTTGGGGAGTTGGGGAGATGCATTTACAAAGGCGTTTGTGGATTGTGGTTTAGGTGCATAGCGTGGCGTATTGGATTGGGATAGAGGCATATATGCTGTAGGATAGACAGCCCACGGTGTAGAATAGGGGGTTGTGGGAATAAGATTTGATTGTATGATTAGCCCTCGGCCTCATCACTTCTTCACTTTCTGAAATTGAGCCAGTGCTCGCGGTTCAAAAAGAGGGCCGGTCATTTGACCAGAGACTCCTTGAGGTGTATACTTCATATATTGTTATTCTTGTCTAGTATACTGGAGACTTTCCTTTTATTTCGTAGCTGTGACTTATTTCTATTCATATCTACTCTTTTCTTGTGAAACTTTCTCGCCGCGTATATTTTTACTTGATGCTGGATCTAAATTGACCGGTGGCACTGGGTCTACAACCCGCTGCTGAGTTACAGAATCCTCGATTCTGGCTGTAAATTTGTAGATTTTGATACATTGATGGAGCAGATGCAGTTAAGCGGGTGTGTGTAGGGGACCTAGCTCCTGGCGGACAGACAGCAAAGGCAGTGCTAGTTTTGAATGAACCAAGTCGAGTGGAACATTCCATTTCCGTAATCCTCTAGTGCCGCTTTTTGGGTCCACCGTGAGCCTGGATGGCATTCTGTGCTCGTTTTGCTTCAACATATGCTCTCTGTTACCTTTGCTAATGCTAGACTTAGTATGGTATACGAGCCGTCGAAAACGTTACCCGCGGAAAGAAAGGGATGGTACGATGCAGCCGTTCTACATCTACTCGTCGCTCCTTCGGATGTCGTTACCCTATCGTTCACATATCCACGCTGACGGTTCACGTGACTAACTCCCCCTTTTATACACGAGTTTTAGCGCGACTTTAGGGCTGATTTACCTATATGAGTCTCGCGTTCCTGCAGGTTTTCTCGCGAGAGCATTGCTTGTAAACACCTCGTCTCACTCAGCGCTCGGACCATAGCCCCGCCCTGTTAGCCTACTGGTAAGTTAGCAGTATCATTTCAAATACTTCGCAGGCATCCATCTCGTCTCGAGGTCAGCGCCGCGACTGGTGGAGAACACAATTCCTCACACCGGAAGAGCGAGATACAGATGATGACCCAACATAAAAAACTCAGCCCTGTTCCTCTAGTCTCTAGATTCATCATCTAGAAGATCCCTGTCCCGTCCTGTCAGAGCGTGCCCCTCGTAACGACGTAAGCTGACAGGCGCACCCCAGATTTTGGAATGGCTTGGAATGCTTAGCGGGGAATCTAATGCGGAAGCATGCTTGCTTGCCATGTGTAGGATATTCTTACTCCACTTTTCGCCGAGGATGAGTGAGATGTCGCGTGGGTAGCGAGCGTGTGGCGTTTTCTGTGACTGCACGGGATGATGGTTACGAACTTGCGAGGCACTTGTATGAATGAAGGCAATAATGGAGAAATCTTTACGAGAGTCACAGCTTACTGGTTATGGGTCGATGGATTATTTGAAAACATTGGTCTCGGAAAGCTATTTTTGGAGCCATAAATACGGCGGAGAAAGGGGGCCATATGTCAAGTGCTTACTTCTTTGGAAGCCGACTAGAGCAGATAAGAAATCAGCTTGACGACCTTTCCCATTCCACGTGTAATCTTGATTTGATATATTTGTGATTTACAGCAATAAACCTCTCTCGGCGCTGACATTTCCGAACCCGGAACTCCGGGAGACGGGATGACAAGGTTGGCGGCTATGTAAACCTTTAGCGCTTCTTACAGCAAAGAGATTGCAAAGCAAGTAGGATCTCGGAAATTTTACTGTGGGAGAAAGCAGGAACTGCTTGGATGAATACTTGGTCGAAGTCTTGGTACCAACACACTCTCGGGTTGTCTGACTTTCATCACCATGATAAGTGTATTCCCGAATGAAAAGGTTGCTAAGCGCTTCCAAAAGCCCGCGTATCTCACTAGAATGAATCCAAATCAGTAATAATCTGCTGTTCACATTTTCTTCGAAGTTTGGTGGTTGAGGTTCGGCGTAAACCCGTGTCGGCCGCATCGGCAGCTAAAAGTATCCACTTTAGGAAAGAAGTTGTGGATCTCCTCGGCATATGCACCTATCCAAAACGGAAAGCAAGTACTGTGATTAGCGCAATAGTTTCCCTCGGCAATGGTCTCCTAGCTTCACATAAGACTCCGGCATTGAGACCAGTATGAGTCTTTAGACTTCTCTGAGGCAAGATCATCGTCCGATAGGGTTCAAAACTACTTGCTTTTCAATTCTGAACGCTAGTATCGCACAAACTTTCTCTCAACATGTACAGCTCTGTATTTACGACCACCTTCAAGCACGTGCATCTGAAACGATTGATAAGAAAAGACCCCGGTAGGTTCCGAGCCTCTTCGGATCGCAACCACCCGTCCCTTCCCCGAGACCAACCCTTCGCATTTTCTCCCAACGCTACCATTTTACTCGGTATAAATTTTACGAGTAAAAATACCTAAACTAGCGATTCCCACGATGATACATCCACTACTCGCACCCTGCAGGCAGAACTGTTGGAGGCTATGCTGACCAAAGGTTGGTGGCTGCTTACGAGAAGCCCGATAACAAGTACCTCCTTTGCACACCGAGTCCCAGCTGCCTAGGAGTTCCAGTTATGAGCAATAATTATTCATTAATTATGCGGCGAGTGCGGCACACAAGTTTCGTGATAAGAGAGCAGGGATATTATCAGGAATCCTGCAGCGGATGCATGTCAGATTCTTGTGTGACATACACGGAACACGTTGCCTGAAGGGCCAGATCTTGACGGAAATCCAATATCAAAGATACTGGACCAACAACATACGGATAGAATCATCCCATCAATCACGTCCGTGCTAGGTCTCACCTTGAAGGCTGTGGTTGGTTGCCCACGCCTCACTTTCGTTTAGCTGCATCAGCGGCTGAGACAGTGCCTCGAACACCTTTGCCCCTTCTCAGACCCCGCACGCAGCCTTCGCAGACCGCAAAGATATTTTACTCGTATGATTTTACGTAGTATCTGATTTACGTATTTCGCGAGCCATACCAAAGGCGTCAAGAGGAATTGGGCGGCATTAAAGCCCCTTGAATTTTTGGCTTGATCGGATTTACCTATTTCCCGGTTCAGATCGTTCTCTATTCATTGATTGCCATCTGCCTTCTATCGACGCTATCGAATTCAAAGGATCTTTAGAAAATCGCAGTTCACATCTCAAACCAACTTATGGCTCTCACTCTTGTCCTGGTCATCTGCGCCGTGGTGTGTGGAGTTGTGTACAAGAGGCATGTATCGAAGAACCCGTATCCAGCTGGGACGAGGAGGCTCCCAGGGCCAAGAGGTATCTGCTCTGATGTCTTCCTTTGAAGCATGAATTGAGCTAAACAGTGTATAGGTATTCCAATTTTGGGATCCGTCCCTAACCTTCCTCCGAAACACCCATGGTTAAAATTTTATGCGTGGTCAAAAGAGCACGGTCCTATCTACCAGTGTAACTTGGCCGGCCTTAATCTTGTACTCATCTCATCGCCAAAGATTGTGGAAGATCTCTTCGTTCGCCGCTCCAACATATATTCTGACCGGCCGGAAATACCAGCCATCATGCATGATTGCAGGACGAGCATGCACTATGTTCCGCTGATGGGTGAAGGAGGTAAGATTTTTGTTGACTTGTTTGGTCTAGTTCGCTGACGGCGTGATAGTGGATCACAAACGAGGCAGGACCTTCATGAAGTATATGATTTCCAATACACCACGCGAAGTCTTAGCCACACTTGCGCAAAAAGAGAGCCAGGCTCTTTTATCGAGTCTTCTGGATGATCCCTCTCACTGGAGGGACAATCTACAGAATCACGTCGCAAAGATCACTGCTCAAGCAGCGTGGAATGATAGTGATATGACCACTGCGCAGAACTCAATTTGGAATGCAGATAACCTGATTCCTCGTATATCACCCGATGGAGCAATCGAGAACAAACTCCCCTTCCTTACATCTCTACCAAACTGGGTACCTCTTGCTCTGCAACCATGGAAAGCAGACGAGATTGCTCGCTACAAAAGAGAAAGAGGTTTCTGGCTAGGTCAAATGGAGAAAGTGAGATGCGGAAAGATACCCAAATCTCAATCTATGTCCTGGATGGAAAGGTTCCTGTTTTCAGAAGATGGAAAGAGCCATAAAATATCCAATGATGAAGAAGCGGGGTATGCCGTTGGCATGATGGCAATGATTGGTGGCGTACTCTTATCATCACCACTTCAAAGCTTCCTGCTGGCTTTGTGTTTCTACCCGGATTGGCAAAAGAAAGCTCAGGATGAGCTTGAGAGAATTTGTGGTGATAGAGCCCCTCAGCCGGCCGACATGAGTAAGCTCCCTACCGTGAGGGCCTTGATCAGAGAAGCATTTCGCTGGAGACCTCCTGTCCCACTTGGTAAGTCCCATCTCTCTGATATATGAATGTATATTTATTGTTGCTAGGTGTACCACATCGACTGGAAGAAGATGACGTATACGACGGATACTTCATTCCGAAAGGAACCATCTGTCTGGCGGCAGAGTGGTAAGCTGACGGAGTTACGTGTCTCAATACATAATGCTTACACTTTTCCAGGGCCATGACTCGCGACGAAGCCTTGTATCCCGACCCAGAAACCTTTCGACCTGAGCGTTGGCTTGACCCGAGCTTCGCGTCTTACAAAGAACCTCTGTCTCAGTATCCCGAAATCAAAGGCCACTCTGGCTTTGGTTGGGGTAATAGATCTTGCATTGGCCAGGGCTTCAGTGAGGTAGTCCTGTTCACCATGGCGAGCACAATATTGTGGGGCTGCACTATCACGAAGAAGAAAGACGAACAGACAGGCAAAGACGTGGAGATCCCATGGATGGACATCGAGCCACCGAATGCAATTGTGAGGCCAACATGGTTTCCTTTGGATGTGAAGAGGAGAGCAGAGAGGAGAATCGTTCTAGTGAAGGATGCTCAGAAGTGTTGATTGTACCGTGACTCAGATTTCCAATATAGAATAGGTTTAGAATTGAAATTCTTGAAGTTTACACATGAATATCACAACTTCGCTACTGCCGCTTCAATATAAGATCCTTTGAAGACCGCCTCGAATGGGCCCTCATTCCAAAGAACTCTTGGTTTAAGTCCTGCAAATTTCCAGACACCATCCACTTTCCTGTAATACAACTCATTTGTAGCATGACTATGACCCTTTAACTTCACAGTCCTGAGATCAGCTGAAGTGTACACTTGATGTGCAGCTCTTAGCTGATGGTGACCCACGACCTCCGTTTCGGAGATCTTGTCCCATTTTGCAAAACCAAGTAGATGTTGAGTCTTGACACATGGATCCCCCAAGAAGTTTTGATCGGTGACCATCGCCATGTACTCGGCGGCAGTCATCGATGGCCAACATTCTTTTCCAATGGTGGTGTAGTCTACGCGAAGTGTGGGTGCAAGAATGGCTTCCAGACGGTCCCAATCCTACCTTAGCTATTAGCGATGCGACACTGGCTGATGAATGTTGATGATTACCTTTGCATCATAGCTATCTGCCCACTCAAATGCGAGAGCAGAGAGGTCAAGGTAGTCTAGGGAGTGGTGAGTCACTCATGAGATGAATGAAGGAAGAGTTGGCAGAACAAACCTTCGAACGAAATCCTACTCGGTGGCTTGTTGGTTTGTGTAGTAGAAGAATGAATGAGCTGGGGGGCCGCATCCTCGAGGGAAGAAATTTCGAATTGCTGGTGAGCCATGACTCGAAGACTTTTGATATCCAGTTATGTACGCCGTATGATGTTCCGCGCTGAAGGGCAGATAGCTACTGTGCGTGCCGATGCGGATTTGCTGGATGGTACTTATCCCACAATATTGTCTGAGATTTTCGGGTGGGTAACGCCAATGTCACTCAACATTGAGTGATGGCGATGCAGAGACTGGCTAATTATAGCTTTGCTAGATCCATTGTTGATTGCCAACACTGGGTCCGGCCGATGACTCGGATTTCGACGTTGCATCAAATGTTTTTAGAAAGTCTGACTCCTCCCTGGGGTGATTTTCGAGACAATTACTGATTCGGGTATTTCATTCCGCCGATTATAATTCATTTGAATTGGATAAGATTTTGGTGTCTCAAACCAAAAGTCTAGACCCGGAGTTGGGCCTGATGGCGCCTAGTCTACTCCTCTCCACCTCTTGATTTATCAACACATGGCCACAAAGCCGTGTATCCCATCCAACGGTCCTTCATCTATCGTTAATGTTGGTGATGGCTGTGCGAATTGAGTGTTACTTTGATTGTAATGGTGGCGGAGGCGCCATAAAGTCCGACCAATCGAGCTATCCACTCCCGATGTTGGTGATAGGCTGATGGCGCTGCAGAAATCAGCCCTACTGTGATTCCGCCCTTGGCAAGCTAAATGTTGGTGGCTGGATCACGATCAGTTCTTTAGTCCGGTCAGACGAGAAACGGCGAGGGAATGATCGAATGCAACTGTTGCCTTGTTCTTGCTTCGCCCCATCCAAGAATTTACAGCGAATTTTCCCACCTCTTGAAGAAGACTGAGCTTGAAGAACACCCTTGACGCACTTCCCAATTTGTCCCAGGCAAAAAGTTGGCTTGAAAAAGTGTGCTATGCTCAAGTGACATGGAAACGAAGATAGGTCTAGTGCGCAGCAATTGAGGTGTGGTATCGGTTCTGCAACGGGTCCCGTTGTATAATACAGGTGGGAAGAGTGCCTGCATATCCGGTACCGCTTACGTGGATCTGCTCTTGATTGGCTCTGAGAACCGAATCCCACGACAAGGATCCAACGACAGCACCAAGGTTGATAAGTAATTGCTGCTCATCGATCCAGGTGCAGGCTGAATATTCTTTAAGGGTTTGGCCTTGGTTAATTTCCTGCCCCACCCACCAGAGCACGTACTTTACAAATAAAAAGATCAACTCTACAGCGTCTCATCAGACGGCGCTAGCAAGACGAAATCGAAATTCTACATTCGCACCAGACAACTGTCCTTTGATTCCCTCCACATCGTCACATGGCGTCCAACGAACTCCCTTCCAAGACTTTGATTGACAAGGTAGCACTAGTTACTGGAGCCGGTCGAGGTATTGGTTATGGAATCGCCCTCGAACTCGGTCAAAGAGGTGCAAAGGTCGTCGTCAACTATGGCAGCAGCAAAGAAGGAGCCGACAATCTCGTCAAAGAGATCGAAGCAGCTGGGAGCCAAGCCATCGCCATCCAAGCGGACATCAGCAAAACTCCAGAAGTCAAACGACTCTTCCAAGCAGCTATCGACCATTTCGGCAGGCTTGATATCGTATGCTCAAATGCTGGAAAGGAAGTCTTCAGTCCTGAAGAAGAAGTTACGGAACAACTCTACGACGACGTCTTCGCGCTAAATACCCGGGCCCAATTCTTTGTTGCTCAGCAGGCATACATGAACCTACAACATGGCGGAAGGATCATTCTCATGTCGTCGGTAGCTGCCACCATGTCCGGCATCCCTAATCACGCCTTGTACGCCGGTAGCAAAGCTGCAGTCGAAGGCTTCACACGTTCGTTTGCCAAGGACTGTGGCCACAAGCGGATCACTGTTAATGCTATTGCCCCTGGTGGCGTCAAGAGCGACATGTTCCAGCAGTAAGTGAGCTTCAAGAAGAAACAAATCCGTCTAATACGAATAGGAATGCCTGGCACTATTCCCCTGGTGGTACACCTGGAATGGACATTCAAAAAATCGAGGATGGACTTGCTTCACTTTGTCCACTTGGCAGAGTTGCAGTTCCCCAGGATATTGCGCGTGTCGTTGCATTTCTTGCTCACTCGGATAGTGAGTGGGTCAATGGTCGGTTCGAATGATACCCCAATTCCGGTGATTCTAGCTAACCTATAACTCCAGGACAAGTCATCCTTCTTAGTGGTGGATCAGTCACATAAGGAACGGGCTGAAAGTTTATACGAAGTATGCTGATGTAGCATAGCTGAGTATACAAGAGAACTAGATAGTCGGTACCTTGCCAAATTGAAATGTGTTATCTTTACCACTTCTTCATCATGATATCTTCTAATATGACCCACATAACTCGTGATTACTGGTAATCGAGACGGAATTTACAACACTAAAGACTTCGACCGCATGTAGTAGGATAATCAGTGGTTGTTCATGCACGCTGTGATACTTAGATACTCTAATGCAGGGGCGATGTGCCAAGCATGTGAAGTTATTCGCTTTTGGCACACCGATGGGCTAAAAGCTAACATATAATTGTGACATTCAAGACAAGGGGAGGGATACAGCGCCAGCACTGCCCCTCGTATCCGGAACATATGTTCAGGGTGTGTCTTCCGCGTGGCAGTGGGTCAGCGACTCAGCGCTAACTCTTCCTTACGGACCAGCAACCAGCTCGATGAAGACAGGGGTCGGCCGTTATCTTAATTTAGTTCGTACCCCTGTGTATTTACCAACCGGTCGATAATGGTAAATCCGTGGTATGTTCGTGTAATTCTCTTTTTGACTAATCAGTGTCCTCTGACCGGCTGTCACCAACGCCGGTTATGAATCAAGTTGGATCTTTTCCAATGAGCATTCCATGTATTTTACTGCAGCTTTTGGACTCTGAAAAGTAGAGAAGTGCCCACTTCTTCATATCTTCCCTCTCATATATCCCGTATTTAGTTTTACTTCCTCGTTTGCCAGCATGGATCTGCTCTTATTTGGAGACCAAAGTACAGATTATCTGCCTACATTCCAAGCCTTGCTGAAAGGGCATCGCGGTACCATTCTTTCCGAATTTTTTGGAAGTGTCAACACCGCTCTGAAATTGGAGATCCATGCCCTGCCAGATCTCAAAGGATATGTATTTCCCTCTTTTTCAGATATCGACGAACTGGTCAGCAAATACGAGCGTAGTTTGAGCCAAAATGCTACTTTGGACAGCGCTCTGCTTTGCCTTGCGCAGTTGAGCCATTTTATATGGTAAGTATTGAAAACTGTTATGGTACGTTGTTTGACTCTGCGTAGGTTCTCGGAAAACAAGCTGCGGGAAGAATTACCAAGACCAGAGTTTCTTGCGATAGGAGTCTGCACAGGACTGCTTACTGCTTCAGCCGTGGCGTCATGTGACGACTTACAACATTTTATTCCTTTGGCCGTCGAAACTGTCAGGATTGCTTTTCGTGTGGGCCTGTTGGTCTCTTCAAGGGCGAGGGAGATCTCGGGACAACCTGCGCATACGTCTTGGTCAACCATCGTATCGGGTTTGTCGAGCGATGATGCAAACGCAAGAATAAGGGAATTCACAAAATCTCATGTAAGTTTCCCTGGAACACTTAGGCCTCATACTGATTAGTTAGGCCCTCAAATTCGGTCGAATACCTTATATCAGCTCCATAGGCCCAAATACAACTACCATTAGTGGACCCCCAGATACCATTTCTCTCATGTTTGAGCCAGGTGATGCGTTTAAGAAACTACGATCGCTTGCAATACCAGTGCGGGGTCCATATCACGCACCACACATCTATAGCCCAAGCGAGCTTATAACCGTGATACCACCGAAGTCTATAGAGATATTAGCGCGATATAAATTGCATCCAACCAAACTTGTGGGCCTCGACAACCCAAAATCTGCCGGAGTCCTCGATGTCTTTAACCAAGCTATCCATCAGATGCTCCGCGAATGCCTAGCTTGGGAAAGTTGTATTGAAGACTATGTTAAGTCCGCCAGAGAGATTGATGTCCAACTAATCTCCATGGGTTCCTCAATTCATTCAAATGGTATGGCATCGTTACTGAAAAATCGGCTATCCCACGGCACAGTGCCAGAACTTTCTACAAAAGACTACACCAAAGTCGCTGGCTCACCAGGCTCATTCAACGAGGCCAAAATTGCAGTGGTGGGAATGGCCGGGCGGTTTCCGAATGCTACTAGCCATGAAGAGTTGTGGTCTTTGATTGAGAAGGGATTTGATACTCATCGTACTGTAAGTCCACCAACAAGAACATTGTTTGAAACTGAGAACTTATTGCTTTCCAGATACCACCGGATCGATGGGATTTTCAAACTCATACAGATACCAGCGGAAAAGGGAAAAATAAAAGTCACACCCCATATGGGTGCTTCATTGATAATCCTGGGGTTTTCGACAATCGTTTCTTCAATATGTCCCCTAGAGAAGCGGCACAGACAGATCCTATGCAGAGGCTTGCCCTTGTTACCGCCTACGAAGCCATAGAGTCATCAGGTATGGTTCTGAACCGAACGCCCTCCACACAGTCGGACCGCGTGGCCACATTTTACGGTCAAGCTAGCGACGACTGGAGAGAAGTAAATGCTGCACAGGATATCGATACATTTTTTATCACTGGCGGAATTCGGGCGTTTGGGGCGGGGCGAATCAATTACCACTTTGGCTTCCAAGGACCAAGCTACAACGTGGACACTGCTTGCTCAAGCAGCCTTGCTGCAATACAGCTAGCTTGTACCTCTCTGAAATCTAAAGAGTGTGATACTGTTATTGCCGGAGGGTTGAATATTTACACCAACCCCGATATATACGCCGGCCTTTCCAAGGGACAGTTTCTGTCGAAGACGGGTCCTTGCAAGACGTTTGACGACGAGGCCGATGGATACTGCCGTGGTGAAGGCACTGGCACAGTTATTCTCAAGCGTCTTTCAGATGCTCTTACGGACCAGGACCCTATTCTCGGAGTAATTACTGCCGCCGCGACCAATCATAGCGCCGAGGCGGTCTCCATTACCCACCCACATATAGAAACACAAGAAACATTGTTCAGGAAAGTCCTTCGAGAAGCTCGAAGTGTCCCTGACGATGTAAGTTATGTGGAAATGCACGGTACGGGCACCCAAGCCGGAGATTCCGTTGAGATGGAGAGCGTGACAAGGGTCTTCGCTCCCGCGGGCCGAAATCGAAGAAAACCCAATAACCCACTCTTTCTGGGATCAGTGAAGCCCAATGTAGGCCACGGGGAAGCTGCTTCCGGGGTCACTGGGTTGGTCAAAGTGCTTTCCATGCTGCAAAAAAATATGATACCTCCCCATTGCGGCATCAAGACTCGCATCAATCAGGGGTTTCCATCCGACTTAGCCGAACGCAATGTACACATCCCTAAAGAATCTGTTTCATGGAAACGTTCAAATGGTCACAAGAGACAAGTCTTTCTCAATAACTTTGGCGCGGCGGGTGGCAATACGGCTTTGCTGTTGGAAGATGCGCCATATGAAAAAGCCACTGGGAATGATCCACGACCGCGCTATTTGGTAGCTCTGTCTGCCAAGACAGCATCGTCATTTCAATCTAATGTACAACGACTTCTCAACTGGATAGAAGAAAACCACTCAATCGATATCCCAAGTTTAAGCTACACCACAACAGCTCGCCGGTATCATTATAAGTATCGCGCCGCGGTTGATGTAAGCTCCCACGATGAACTGACCTCCCGTCTTCGTGAACTGCTGGAAATTACACCTGAGCCTACGGGTGCTCCACCAAAAACTATTTTTGTCTTCACAGGTCAAGGCTCTCAGTACCAGGACATGGGTAAATCGTTAATGGGCACATCTAAGAGTTTCAAAGACCATATCAACAATCTGGACAGAATCGCAGTTGCTCAGGGATTTCCACCATTCAAACACTTCATTGAATCGTCTCAAACGGAGACTTCTGAGATAAACATCTCGCCTATAGTTTCCCAAATGGCACTTGTGTGTCTAGAGATTGCCCTTGCACGACTTTGGATATCCTGGGGAGTTTTACCCTCAGCCGTCGTCGGCCACTCATTAGGGGAATATGCTGCCCTTAATATTGCCGGAGTTCTCTCAGACTACGACACTATTTATCTTGTGGGGACTAGAGCACACTTATTGCAGGTTCATTGCCGACCAGGTACCCACATCATGTTAGCTGTCAGAGGAAACGTAGAAAGAAATGAATTGGAGAGGATATGTTTGCAGAACAATGTTGAAGTCGCTTGTTTCAACAGTCCCCGGGATATTGTTCTCTCAGGAGCGGCACCTCAAATTGAGAAGGCCGAGAGGGTGCTATCTTCCGCGATGAAAACACAGAAACTGGAAGTTCCGTTCGCGTTCCATTCTTCTCAAGTGGATCCCATCTTGGATAAATTTGAATCATCGTGTGCATCAGCGAGGTTCTCCCCGCCCAAGATTCCTGTCATATCACCACTTCTTGGGCAAACAATTTCAGAAAATGATGAGAACCACCCGTTTTCTGCGTCCTATCTCCGGAAACATTGTCGAGAAGCCGTGGACTTTGTCAGCGCGTTGCAGTCTCATAACGGCACGATCACTAGAAATGACCGAGGTAAGCCAATGTGGTTAGAAGTTGGACCTCATCCAGCGTGCAGCTCTATGATTAAAGGTACTCTCGGAGGCAGTTCTACGGTCCTCCCTTCTCTGTCAAAATCTCAAGAACCATATGCCACGCTAGTCTCTGGTCTTGCAAATTTATATTCGGCTGGAACGGATATGAACTGGGGAGAATACCATCGAGATTTCGAATCTTGTCTCTCGGTTCTTTCCTTACCTACTTACGCCTTCGAAGAGAAGAAGTTTTGGATCGACTACAAAAACGACTGGACCCTCACCAAAGGGGACGAGAGGCCGGCTGCTACCTCTATCGCGCCATCATTTTCCTCAACAACAACAGTACACAAGATTATCAGCCAACATTTGAATGGATCAAAAGCAACTGTCACTGCGGAGACATCCTTTTCAAATAATCAATTGCGGGCGGCTGTCGCGGGCCATCTCATCAATGGCGTAGGCATGTGTCCATCTGCCATATACGCCGACATGGCCATGACATTGTCTCAATACAGTTACAAGCTCATTAAACCTTCCGAAGAGAAAGCATACATGAATGTTCGAGATATGACCAACTCGAGCCCTTTGATCGTGGACCTCTCCACCGATGACAAGCCGCAAGTAGTAGAAATCGAAGCGGAAAGTGATGTGAGCACCAGATCGACACAGGTCATTATCAGGAGCAAAAATGCGGACAAAACCATTCAGTATGCAAAATGCGTGATATCTCTTGAAGGCGAGTCAGACTGGGCTTCATGGTCTCGGTTTCAACACTTCGTCAACTCTCGAATTGATATCCTGACTCACTCACCCGACGTGAGCAGAATTCAAGGAGGAATGGCTTACAAGCTTTTCTCGAACCTAGTGCATTATGGACCCAAGTATCGAGGAATTAGAGAAGCTTTTCTTGATAGTGAAGGTCTGGAAGCCACTGCTCGAGTCTCCTGTCGATCGAACGGAGAAGATGGATCCTTTTCAATGAGCCCTTACTTAATCGATAACCTGGCCCATATTTCAGGCTTCGTAATGAATGCAAATGACAGCCTGGACGCCAATCACGTATACGTATCTCACGGCTGGGAGAGTATGAAATTCCGAGAATCACCAAGTCTGGGCGAGACTTACCAGGTGTATGTCAAGATGCTTCCGCAACCGGGATCCAAGATAGTCGCTGGTGATGTTTATATACTTCAGGACTCAAAGATTATTGGAGTAGTTGGGCGATGCAGATTTCAACGGGTCCCGCAATCTTTACTAGGCACCTTGTTGCCCTCAGGAAAGGTGCCGAGTCGGGCAACAGCCACAATGGCACAAGAATATACTGCCCCGTTGCAGACAATCAAGGGGCCGCCAAAGTCACAAGCTCTACCAATTATTTCCAAAGCAACGAAAGAGGAAAACCCTACCGATCTCGTTGTCTCAGTACTGGCGGATGAAATTGGTTGCGAGATTTCCGAGCTAACCGATGACACTCTGTTTACGGACTTGGGGGTAGACTCTCTACTGTCTCTCGCAATCATAGGAAAGCTGCGGGAGGAAATTGACCTTGACGTGGATGGCAGCTTATTCTTGGTCCATCCGTCGGTAGGATCCTTTAAAAGATATCTGAATGATCGGTTTCAGCACCAAAAATCTCCTTTTCCAGGAACGTCGATTTCGACCCCTTTAGCCTCGGATCGTTCAACGACATCTGCTTCCACAATTGATTCTGCATCAGACACCGAGAGAATGAGATCTGTTCCGTCGAGTGTTGGCAGTAGTAGGGATGGCTCGCCAACACGTGGGCATAGTCACTCCGAGTTTGTATCTCCTAAAAGCGACTTGCATTCGAAAATTCGATCCAAGTCAATACTTCTTCAAGGCTCTCCCAAATCTGCAACTCGCAATGTATTCTTGCTTCCCGATGGATCTGGTTCGGCAACGTCGTATGCTCTTTTGCCCCCTCTTTCTCGGGATATTTGCGTGTGGGGCCTGAATAGTCCTTTCATGACTTCTCCAGAAGATTTCACAATAGGCGTATCAGCGATCGTGAAGATTTACCTAGATGAGGTAAAGATTAGACAACCACTTGGGCCATATATTCTCGGAGGATGGAGTGCTGGTGGGGTTCTAGCATACGAGGCAACGAGGCAACTTTTGGCTGAAGGCGAAAGGGTCGAAAAACTGCTCTTGATTGATTCCCCATTTCCTGTGGGACTCGAAGCACTACCATCGTCTTTTCATAGGTACTGTGCAAAAATAGGATTGCTAAGCTCGGAGGCCAATATACCAGGCTGGTTGTTGCCGCATTTTGCGGCCACGGTCGGAGAGCTCACAAAATACTCTGAAGAACTGGAAGGAATTTCTCGGTCACAAGATTCTTTAGCAAAAATGCCCAAAACGATAGTAATCTGGGCGGTCGATGGGGTTGTGAAAGGCCAGCATGAGACACCAGAATGGGATGGGCGGATGCCAAATTCAATGCAGTGGCTTGTGGAAGACAGATCAGATCTGGGACCTAATGGATGGGAGAGATTGGTTGGAGGAAGAAATGTGACTTGCTTGAATGTAGAAGGAAATCATTTCACGATGATGCGGGAGCCGATTGTAAGTTTGCTCCTGTCCTGCCCCTACTATCCTTGCTGATTGGATTACAGATTCGAGAAGTAGGAAGACTTCTCAAAGAAACTCTCGAGCAGTGAATCGAGGTTGGAAATTGTTAGTCTGTTGTGGGTGTAGTGTTCATGCTAGCATTTAATTTTGAGTGTTTGTCGGGTTTATGTTGGGTCGGCAGATTCGATCAACCTTTGTACTGATGTGATGAACATTTTTTTCATAATGGAGGAGAGCGAATTGACAGCGAATTGATTCAATAAGACGCCTTAATCTATCCATGCAACTCCAAAGATCGTTTACCCTAAATCAGTGTCCCCTCGTACATCCACCGTGAAAACCTTACAATTGGCTCATCGCATAGTTTTGTGACAATCTCAGAGATCCATAGAGTTAATGGCAAGATCAGGAGATGGGGGATAAGGAATCTTGGCTCCAAACCAAGCGGGCCTGCCTCCGACAACGGAAACACATTTATCCACTCAGGTATATTGAGCTCATGTGCCTCCTTGTACCAACCACCAGCTACGTATAGCCTGTCACCGAGAGTCCATAGAATTGGCCCGTGAACCAGATAAAGAGCAAAACAAATCCGTCCTAGATATTGATTGAAGGACGTTTCGAAGAAATACTTGAGCCACCGAATTTGAGGAACGCAGGCCACAAAGAAGAGACCTGCCCACAGAAGAAAGAACCATTTCTGATCCCACAAAGCCTCTGGTTTCAAGAACGATAAGTAGTACCAGCCTGGTGCATTCCTGAGGTAATCGACATCTGGAACATGAGAGGGAACTCCGCTAAGGATGACGCTGATGAAAAACAACAGGTAAAATATTGCTGTTTTCCAAGGTTTCAATTTTGTCAAGATCAGCGGCAAGTGGTCGTTCCTGGAGAGAAGGTCCAATTCACAAAGAAGCATTCCGCCAACAAACATTGCTCCATAAAAGCCATCCACGACATACATAAAGTAGAACATCAAGCCTGCCTGACACCAGAGACGGGTATCTCTTGTTGATCGTGACAGAGCGAGAAGAGATGTGTAGACGATGATCGAGCCGCGAAACTCTACTGGAATTGACCATGTCGGGAAGTTGTAGGTAAACCAGGCTTCGCCACCTTGTCTGAAGACGAAGGAAAAGTTCTTGAATTCACGATACCTGCGAGAATATTGCAATTAGTATTGTTTATCCAAGGAGCGAATAGAGCTAGCGGAAACTTCTGCCGGAAATGCTTACCAGTTCCACAATTCTTCCCGGAAATTCGGCTTGTGGTCCGGAGATAGAGTCCAAAGCCCAAAGATATGCCAAGAGGACATATACACGAAGGTGACCAAGATCACAGGAACATGAAGTCGTGCCCAACGTCTAAACAATGCCGAGCTGAGATTGTTTCCCAATTCCTCGAATTTACCAGCGTGGATCAACGTGAGAGGCTTCGCGGACAAAACATAGCCTGAAATTATAAAGAAAACAGCGACGGCAAAATGACCACCGGTAAAGAATGTCCGTATGCCAGGCAATGCCGCAAAATAGTATCTATCCTCAAATCCGAACCCGTTTTCAAAGATTCGATTTGCAGGCACCGATCGAAGGGGCCATAACTGATGGTGCTGCCAATATACCAGGAATGCAGCAAACCCACGGATGCCGTCAAGATATGATAGACGGTTTAACTGCCTGCGCGGTCCGGATCTGGTGATGATAGCTGGTCTAATGAGCTCGAGGCACCATTTTGCGGCGTGATATGCCGTTGAGGCAACATTGTGCTGGATTTTGGTCTCTTCCCAGTATGGATCGTCCAAAATGCTTTCGTGTCTTGGCCCCATTCTAAAGTGACCAGATGGCTGGAGATTCCGAAAAATATGAAAAGCAAAGGTGGCCTTCGAAGACTATAGAAATGTTGGAGAAGACCACAGATGGGAGGACTAATTGATCAATGCAACTTCTTTACGTTAAGCTTCGAAATGGGAAAATTGTCCCCTTGCGAGAAACGTTCCGTGGAAGACTAATATGATATGCTTCGATGATTGATCTCGCCAAGTGAAATCCGAGCGCATAATAGGGTCCACATCTTAGATTTTGAACCGAAAGGGATTTGGCATCTGGGATCTTCCGATAATCGAGTCGCAGGTAGTCAGGGGCAGTGGATGGTATGTTGCCTCATTGGTCAGCTCTTATCTACCGAGGAGAATTTGTTTTGACCCCGGTTTGCCGTGTTTGTGATCGGTAAAGGATCCTGTCCATGCTTTTTCATGACTCGCCATACTTTTTTATCATAGCTCGGGGTTGATACGGTTTGGACTATCTACTTATCATGTCCCGTTTCACCCTAGCGTTTCATCGCTCAATGCCACACCCCACTTTGGTGCCGGCAGATCTTCCACAATCGATAGAAATCACGGTTCCTGGGGGATCTTCTTCAGCATTTAATGCATGGCATTGATTATTTCTGTAAAAGATTTTCCGCGTTACCATATGCAGATATATCGCAAGGCCAGGAATCACTGTTCCATCGCCAACCCGATCGCCGGAGAAGCTTGACTCGTGTTTCATCATTTCATCTTAGAAACAAGAAGACACACACAAGCAAGCGACATTAAGAGAGAAACTCAAACTTAAAACTATGATATCTAAGATTTTTCGTCCTAATCTGGCTTGAATAGGTGCCCGATTCCCACATTGGGATATCACGAGATCCTGGTGATCTCGGTTATCTACAGCTCAACTGTCGGCTAACGGCGACGAAAAAGAGGCAAAAACTTTATTATAAAGTTGAGAGTTCGTTCATTTCAATAACGTTTGAAGCCTGGCGGTATTGAACTCAAAAACATTTATTCGGGTTCGCATCAGCGAGCCCGCCCCAGGTCAAATCCAAATGCTGATACACAACGGTACGACCTAGCGAGTATTTGAAGGCGGCATATCGATGTGTACTATTTTTCGCACGCTCTAATATGATCTACCCGCCTTCGCTCTGACTTCCAATTTAAGGTTGAACTCACCCCCGGACTACCCAGGCTCTTGCGAACGGAAAGTTTCAGGTCCGCGCCTGGCTCCACAGCCCCCGTTTTGAAAACAACCGTGGACCTGCGCTAGCTTCCCGAGACAAGCTCGAAGTCTAAACCTTATTCCTGGTACTCTGCAGTTCCAAAAAGTTATGCAGATCCTTGCGCCTGATTGTGGCGGAGTCCAACTTCCACCAGTCTCCATTACTTCACTTGCGCGCTAGAAAAAAAGAAACAAATCAAACTCTAAACTTCAAAGTGTAACACTAACCCTTGTAGGTTCAGGACTTGGCCATCTTGAACGAGTGGGTGAAAGACGATTCATGGAGCAGGAAAGCCCATGCGTCAGACCTCAGTACCTCGGATGAGCAGCATCTAGTTTGCAGGCACATGCCGAGAAATTTTTCTCTTAACCTTCCCTTCACACTCCCTATCCAAGGTGGAAGCCTTCAGTAATAAACAGCGACACGAAGATGCAGGCCACAACTTCTGTCTTCGGACTTCTCCTTTCAAAGCAAATCCGTCGAGTTCTACCATTGTACTTTGTATGCGTTCTACTTTTCCTATTATTCATCAAGGCAGACCATTTCGAAAGACTGCGACATAATTCTGGCGATGTGCTGAAGCATGCTCTTTCATATCAATCAAGGCCACGGTCCAGGGAATCAAGAATTCCGAAGAAGATATGGCAAACCTGGAAGGTGGACCCTCTCGAATTCGAAGAGCGAGACTCAACACGAGCCAGGACATGGACCCAGATGAATCCTAGTTATAGATATGAAGTCTTAACAGATGGAAACGACCTGGAATACGTGGAAACTCATTTCGGCCCCGAGGGTATTAACAGACCCGACATTGTCAACACATACCGGTCACTCACCGCAAAGATCATTAAAGCCGACTTGCTGCGATACTTAGTCATGTATATCGAAGGTGGCTATTACGCAGATATCGATGTTTCCGTTTTACGGCACATAAATTCATGGATTCCTCCGCATTTCGATGAACGCGACGTAGACCTCATAATTGGAGTGGAGATAGATGAGCCTGATTTTGCAAATCATACAATCCTAGGCCCGAAATCTAAGTCTTTCTGCCAATGGACATTCGCTTGCAAGCCAAGGGTCCCAGTTATGATGAGACTGATCGATCATGTTTTGCATTGGTTGAATGAGATATCTCAGAGGCAGAATGTCCCTATCTCCAACATATCCCTCAATTTCAACGAGGTCATTACTGGGACGGGTCCATCTGCGTTTACGGGCGCGATACTTGCGGATATGGCAGCGCAGACCGGTCGGCGTCTGTCGTGGGAAACTTTCCATGCTCTACAGGATCCAATACTCGTGGGGAATACACTTGTCTTGACGGTGGAGGCTTTTGCTGCGGGACAAGGGCATTCAAATTCGGGAAATCATGATTCCGACAAGACTCTTGTGAAGCATCATTACCACGCTTCTCTTTGGCCCTCGAGGCATCCTCGGTATAGCCATCCCGCATTCGGTATGGTAGAGGAATGTAACTGGGACCCCGACTGCGTTGAGCAGTGGACCAAGAACACAGGGGCATTCGACACTCTCCCCGAGGAGCACAAAGCACAATTGATTGCTGAGAAGGACGCTGCCGATAAGGAGAAACTCGAGAAAGAGGTGGCTGAAAATGAAGCAGCAGAAAAGGAAGAAGCGGATCGAAAGCTTGCCGAATTGAGGTCTTCCTGCGAAGCAGCATTCTTGCCAGCTACTGAGCTTCCGAGTCAGACTGAGACACTGTTTGTAGAAGCACAGCCAACAGAGGTTCCGCCAACGGATGCAAGTACTACAGCATCAACAGAGCCGACTGAAGTCCCAAAGGAAGGAAAAGTTGCTATTGAGCATCCTGACATGAAGAGAGTAGAGCAATCATGAACGCAGGAACGAGAGGGGAAATTTTCTTGTACAGCTGTGCTGTGATATCAGCTTTTGGTATAGGCACTTGAAAGTCTAGGGGACGTTTTGTATATAATATTGGAGAACCCAAAAATCTGAAAGCAGATGTTGAGAATGTGTCATAGGGGACAGCAAGTGGCAGTGACTGTCTGGCCAAGGAAAATAGATGCACGGCGTCCGACGATTGGGGTGTGTATGGTGGATAATTGGGAGCAGATATATTATCTATTTAGGAACACCAATGCTGTCAGAAATACCACGAGAACTTCAATTTGACATGATGAAAAGCTTAGACTCGTCCGATTTGGAAACCAGCATCGGTAGGTGTCGAAATGCTGCCAGCCCCGATCCGCTACTGATGTATCCCTCCAACATCCCAGTTTACCAGCAATATTCAACATGAATTAACGCTAGTCTAGGCTGACCGCTGCCGTATCTTTGACCCGAATGGCTTTCTTTTCATCACCATCGCTTGTTTCCAGCGGCGGACTATCACTATCTTGTGATTCCTGGCTTTCTGATTCCAATTTAGCCGCATTCCTCTTATCCCGCCAAAGCAAGAGTTGAACAGTAGCAGTGAGGAGAACTAAGGCGAAGAGCCGGAGGTTAGTATTGCCCACATATTTTCGACATGATAGAAATACTTACTAAGTAAGACTTGTAGAATGATGGACCAGAGGAACCCCTTCTTAGCAGCTGGGAAATCAGTCGTCTTCCAGACAAAGTTGGGTGCCTGTCTTCAGTGAGTTGGAATTTCAGCATGACAGCAACGTAAACACTTACGACTGCCTGAACAACATATGCGAAATCGTTACCCGCTGCGACAAGCAAGGCTCTTTTCTCGGTGTCATCGGAGCATATTTCGTTTATCCAGCTTAAGATAAGCGGGCCAGCACCATTCTAAAAGGCCATGTCAGCAAGACAGGGCTTTGCTATATATTTGAGGGATTACAGGACGACTCGAACTTACCCCGGCTTGACTGAGCCAAAAGACAACCTTCCGGTCGTAAATATGTTCATACAAGGGCATTTGACGCAAGAGAGTGCTGAAAATAAGCTGCGCAGATGTTAGTGCTACCTATAATAAGGTAAGTATTGTCAGTGGAATCTGATAACGTACTGTGATGACTGCACCGGCGTAGATGAACGGCCATCGAGCGCCTTTACATGGACCATCCGAAAGGAACCCCCATATGAAAGCGACGACGATGAATATACCAGTCATTGTAAGGGGTAGGTTGTTAATTTGAGCAACTGAGAAGTGAGTACCTGGCAATGGCGGTGGCTTTTTATTGAAGCTCTTCAGCCAATATCCCATGGCAGGCTGTGGGCTGCCGTTATTCCAGATAACATATAGCATCGGGAGAAGGTAAGTGTGCCAGCTGAGTAAGATCCTCTTGGCCTTAGCGCGCGACCACGGCTCTTTACCGGCGCGCCCAATGGCCTTCATCCTCTCAACTGATAGGGTGTGCTCCGCTTCTGTGGTCCACCAGGTCTTTTTCCCTCCTTGAGGCAGATTAGGGAAGAATAAGTACCCGGCTGCAGCAAGTGGGAGGGTGATAATCCCATCAACGACGAACAACCATTTCCAACCTGCTCGACCGCTCACACCATCGAGGTTTGTATACGCAGCGGCTTGTAAGAAGCCGCTGAACAACTGTCCTATGGCACCAGCGAGCCAGAAGATCATCGCGCGTTTCCCAATCTCTTGCGGTGTGCTAAAACAAATTACTATGCGCTTCTCTAGAAATAATTTCCGACAGAAAAGTCAAGCCTCTCACAATTTGAAGTGAAAGAGGCGAATTGTCACTTACTACCACGAGCCGAGAAGGTAATGAATACCGGGGTAAAATCCAGATCTGCAATATTAGCCATCGCTTGGGACTGAACTGGCAATTCAAACTCACTCAAACAGGCCGACTAGAAATCTTAGAGCATAGAGAGCTCTGTACGACTTTACAGTCGACATGCAGATGGTCGCAATACCCCACCCCACTTCGAGCTATCATCTCAAGTATTAGCCGAGTTGATCAACCCAAAGGACAGAGGGATTACGAACTGAAGGAATGACCCAGCGTGGAGATACGCGGGTAAGGAGCAGGTTAGAAGGGATCTGTCCAATGACATAGCCCACTGTGAAGATGGATGTGCTTGTGACGAGCTGATTGCCATACATTGACAAATCTTCTTCCATCCCACTAAGAAAGGCATTGTTCACATTGTAAAGATCAAGATTTTTGAGAAAGTAGCCGATCTGGCTTTTGTTAGATGGGAATTGCTCTAAGTCTCGATAGGGAGGGGAAACGAACAGAGGCAAATGTCAGGACGAATGCATCCAATTTGAACAGAAGCCAGCGCTGGTCCTTGGGAAGCTCCCATGTATCCCAAATGTAACCTTTCCAAGTTTTGATAGGTTTCACTATGAGCTGGTCTCGGGAAGTATTAGGCCCTCCTTCCGGATCCAGGCTGTATGGAGGATTCGCCTTCTCTGAATGGCTCATAATGGATGATCGTCTCGCCGTTGAGAGTGGCAGCCCAAAACAAGTTTTGTGCTACGATACTTGTATAAATTACAAAAATCAGCTGAGATTGCCACCATTGAGCACGTCAACTAGGTAAATAATTTGCACGTCCCCGTCCCGCTATTTCCTCCTCCCGTGCCCGGAGAGTCCGCATGATTCTACACTCGCTTCTTCACGATAACTTGCAAATCCTTCAGACGTACGATATGCAAGTAACGTAGCGGAGTTAAGATAAGCATCGAAGTGGGTTGTTATCTCGCTTTTCCGAAAGGAAAGCTTTTGATAGGTCGTTAGGCTATTGCGCGATGATATCCATTTATTACACCTTCAATACAACACAATCCCTGGCATATCCTGGACTCTTTGGTACTTCCAAAGGAAATAATTAGTAACACACAATCTCGTACAGAGGAGGGAAGATTAAAATGAAGACTTTACTCCTTTGATCTGTATATTAAATCGGAATACGTTTTCCTGTCTGTGCAATTGAGAATGTCCCCCTTTTCCCCTGATCTCAAGCGAAACTAAACGAACTAGTCACGGGGTCAAAACTGGACCCACTTTTCGAACCTTTCCTTGCCGGGCAGGACCGTCCGCCGGATTGGGAGTCATTTCCCGAGAGATCTAATGCGAGCCCAATAGCAGGGGAGATGGGCCGGCATTAAAGTCGGATCAAAACGCCTGGACAGTCCGACCCGGGAAGGGGGTGGGAGACCAGGATGGAGACGAACGAGGGTGGAGAATACAAAGGAGATGCAGCAGAAGGTACACTGTGAGTGTCAAAAACCGCCTATGTATTCAAAGCCAAGATTTTGCTAGAACTTCTAAAAGGGAGATATTGCGGACAAACGCCAGTCGAAAGAAAAATGCCCATGATTTCAATAACAAAATATTATCACATGCCAATCCTAACGTGAAGAAAATCTGTTTCTGTTTCGAAAGGTGAGCCGAACTGCTTTACCGGCAATTTTGGGTGAGTCAAGGTGAGCAAAAATGGGACAAAGGTGAGCGCAATGATAGACGGACAGGCATCGGAGGCGACCTGTCTTGGCTCCTCGGTTCCAACCGCCGCTAGCTAAAATTAGAAAAAGTAACTCAAGGATTCAATTCTAGACCCCCCTTGACCAAAATCCAGCTAGCTTATTAGAAGCGACTTCCCGGGTTCAAAGACGGAAACGTACTCTAGTAGGAAAATTATTAGTTGACATTACATCGGTAATATACTATAAAATTTCTCGACTCCGCTTGCCTTCAACTAGGATGAAGGGTCGCATCCGAGGCGGCCCAAAATCTTTGGTCGTAGAGTTATATGAATGAATACAACTTTATAATACGACGCCTTCTAATCCCGTATTACTATCCCAAGTTCCTAATAATTAAAAGCGCCTGATTAAGCACCTATCTGCTTGAATGTAATCACAGACAATGGCGCGTACTACCATTGCCTTCTTTTCAGCAAGGCTATAGGGAATATATGCATCCGTCTTCGTCGTCAAGCTCGGCTCCCACTTGCGTATTACCGGGATAAAGCGCGAAAGGAACTCTCTTGTGCCCTTCATAAATGAGTTGTCCTTGCCCCCGTCCAGAAGTACCAGTAGCTTGTCCATTCTATCAGGTTTCAGCTCTTCGATAACTTGCTTCAACGTGATAAAATGAGTTGCAGTGTCCTTGTCAGGAGAACTTAATAAAAAGAAACAATTACGCGTATTCACTTGAGGATGCCTAAGAAGCAACTCCCAAATGCGAAAAGGACATTCGTACCAGGGAGTTCTCAACGAAGCTCCGAAGTCTTGTTGGAGTACGGCCAACCAAACCGGAATGCTCCATCGGTGCGATCTTCCGGCTTTGTCTGGTACCAACAACTAATAGAATCGGCTGGAGAGCATCCCCGCTTGATAAGGGCATCCACAAGCTTGATATTGCGTCCAGATATTGCACTGGCTAGAACACTCAGCTCCTTACCGCTGTCTAAAAGACCTGGATCCGCCTCGATCTCCCGGAGCACGTAGTCCAGCTGACCCGTGTGAGCGGCCATGTGGACAAAAGACAGTCGGTGCATCGAGTAACCAGATCCGTCGGGACCCATTATAAGACCCCGGAAGATATCATCGCTCTTAGGATCTGTCGAGATCGAGTTATCATAGTCATCCAAAAGGCATTGATAGGCGTCCATAACTTCTAGGGAAAGCTTCCTAGTGGTGGAGAAGACCCATAGCCCAAAAGAGTGTGCCCAGACAGCTTCTCGGGTACGGAGATCGTACGATGTCAGTTCAGCAAGTCGTAGCCGAGCATAGGCGTGTTTATCGATAATGAGGTCGATAACACTCCAGCCAGGATCGGGTTTCTGTGAAGGTTTCAATTGTTCGAGGACAAAATCCCGAGCTGTCCGATGGAAGAAGTCTACTTTTTGAATGTCAATTTCTCCATAACGCTGCGTTTTCGTCTCTAGTAATCCTTTCGTAAGACTTTTGATTTGGAGTCGTGCATCATTCGCCATTTTTTCTAGTGACGGCCAGGACGTTGGCCTCGCTCTGTTGTGGGGGCTGAAGTCTAGACGATCAAAGTTATCGAACATCCAGTACGTGACGATAGTAAAATCGTAAGGTGGATGTGCCGTTAGCAAAAGCAACTTAACTGCCGTCATTTTGTTAATTAGACCCAAGCGAGGAGAACAAAAAAGACAACTGTGCAGTGGAATTCATTACTCTTTATCTGAGGGGTCATTTTTATTACGGAAGCTCATTATACTTGCATAGAAAAGTATGGTGAGTGGCCGCAAATTTTCTTCGCCGTGGAGCCGGATCCGGCGAGAAGGCGACTAACCATAACAAGTGAAACAAGAAATACGAACCAGGCTAATGAATTGCGATATAAATATGGATGTCACCGCGGAAGTGCTTCCACTAAAAATATTTTATTGAATTTGTCAATTTGATCACATGGCCTGAATTTCGATCCGCAATGTCACGATAATCAGTAATCACAAGTTGTGGAGGTAAATCTCTGGGATCAACCCTGATGTGACGTCCCGGTCACTCGTGAATGAAACTAGCCATCTTACATCCAAAATCAATATTGAAGCAGTTTACAGAGCCTATTCATTCTTCCATAGATTGAAAACCTTGTTTCATGAAAATTCTCGAACCTTTGAGCAGCAATTCTCCTGTCTCTAGCCGTCGTCATCATGTTCACTAATCAACCCCTGTCGCACAGAGGACTACTTGATTACTTGTAGTAACTGGCTGAATACACACGCACAATGTGAGACGGAGGGTACTTAATTTCTGCAATGAGTGTTGCAGAGTAATCAAATTACTAATCGTGCAATCTTTGATGCAGAGCGCTCGAAGTTATATAGGGACGAGGATGCACTGAAGTTGTGGTAATACGAACTACAGAAACAAATTCTGATCAACCTCACATAATCTCCAATGACGTTCAAAGAGATCCTTCTTACTGGAGGAACAGGAAGCCTGGGCGCATCCATTCTTGATCAACTCCTCGCGCAGGGCTACAAAGTCAATGTTGTGATACGCTCAGCCAAGAAATCCCAATCCTTTCTGGAGGATAAATATGACTCTCACATCACCAACAAAACACTTGTCTTCACTGAAGTCCCTGACATGGTCGTGCCTCGTGCTTTTGACAAGCCTGCCCAGACAGCTGATGCCATCATCCACGTTGCCACCCCATTGGCGTCTAGCGATTTCGAAAATACGATGATCCAGCCGACTTGGGCGATCGACGACAATATCCTCACTGCGGCTGCAAAATCGACCAGTGTCAAGCGTGTCATTATCTCGGGCAGCGTCGTATCGACGGTCAAAGTTCCCGAAGGAATATTCCAAGACGGCATCATCACCGAGAGCGATTGGAACCGCACCACTCACGAGGAGGGGCTAGAAAATATGATGAAGGCCTATCAGTTCTCCAAGACTAATGCAGAGAAGAAAGCTTGGGAATTTATGAAGACCGAGAAGCCTAACTTTGACCTCGTGGTCCTACTGGCTCCATCCATCACGGGAAAGAGTATTCAGCAGGGTTATGTACCCGACAAAACTGCATTGGGAGGAATGGGAAACATTTACCGGGCGTTGTTTGATGTACCAGAGCCAGGATTCATATTTCCCTCATTCATGTACGTTCATACCTTCGGCTTTTGATTTGCCACTGGATAGACCTAATGAGGATGCAGGGATGTCGAAGACGTGGCCACGATCCATCTTAAAGCTTTGGATGATAAAGTCCGCGGGAACGAAAGATATCTTTTTGAAGCAGCTGGTGAAATGAGTGGTCCGATTTTGGCAGCCAAAATTCGTGAGGCATATCCACAGTTGAGAGACCGCGTGCCGGCCCCAAAAGATGACAGTGATGGAGTTCCGAGGCCCCTAGTGAAGCGTGATACTTCCAAGGCTGATCTGGTATTTGGACCAAAGACTCAGTGGAAAGATGCTTGGACATCAGCGAGGGGAACAGTGGAGGATGTTATTAACCTAGAGAAGAAGGTTTGATGGAAGCGTCGTGTTCACCATGTAAGCACTCTGCTGTATGGGCTCGGTCGTTGAACTCATATTTTTCTTGCTATATGTGGAGAGGGAATTTGGAACTAAATATCAAGATTTATTGTATTCCGCAGCACCATCATATCATCACATAGAGACCATTCTTTCGCCATTCGGCACTCCTCCAGCTCCACTCACAAGTCTTCCTAATATGTTTCTTCGTTCAGCTGTTGCATACAAGTCACCAGTTCCTGTTGTGTCGCAATATCCTGCATCTGGTACCAAGGCGGTATGTGTGTGATATTTGCAAGAATTGTCCATGCTAGGAGCCTGAGTGTAACCCCCGTTTTGAGAAAAATTAAGGCCCTCTTCACAAAGATCAAACATGAACTCCTGTGGCACCTCTTGCTTCTCGAACATCTTTCTCATGGTTGTCGGCGGCAATTTTGAGAAAAGAGCATGAAGAGTTATGCGACGTGGGGCGGATTCACGTCTAGTCTTGCTCCAAATTTGTTTTGATAGCCCGTGGCGTTGCCGCGACTAACATATTTGGATCCTCTTCCGTGGAATTCTCGAAGTTGCAAACCATCAGATCAGAGATGTGGTTCTGAAACTGGGGTGCTTGAAGAAAATCGCCCAGAACCCAGCTTTGTAGGAGCAAGCTCCACTGAGCAATGAACCATCTCTTCTTTGCGGCTGGATCGGCATCCATACTTGGTGGTGAGGTTGGCCCAAGATCTTCCATGTTTCGGACATTGCCAGGTTGAGTGTATAGCCAGGTGAGGTATACGGTAAATACTCTTGGTTGGACATCCTAGTATTCAGTCAGTACCTTGTGACCAATATCGCGACTATCCGCCTTCACAACGACCGTGACGATAGTCTCTAGGATTTTTGTTACCTTCAGATGGATTTTCCCCTCGCGACCCCCCTCCCATGGGCCCTTGCATGCGGTTCCAAAGAAGTCGGAAGTGGAACATAAGAGTGTTTTTGGACGAAGACTATCTTCTGTACAATGACTCAGATTAGATTTCTTTCCATCGAGTTCTTAGTGATGTGGAGTCCTCACAGATATCTTCTCCTTCCCAATGGTGATTTCGATTAGCTCGTTCAAAGCTGGCCTAGAGGAATAATATCAGTCTTCTCTAAGCGATAGTACTTTAGTTAAAATAAGATGGATGACTTACAAGGTGAACATGCCCTTGCTTGCTGGGTTGACGGGAACAAGATGTGCCATATCGTGAGAATAGCTCTGTCGTATGTGTGATTGACGAGGAGGGTTTCAAATGGCTAGGCTTCGTAGTTGGGTGTTAAAGATAAGTGCTTTGAGGAATCAAGATTCTCGAAGTGTCAAGAGGGCAGTTGTTGCAAATAGTTCTTTGCTTTGTTAAAGTCGTGTTAATATATTTAGCTTTTTGCACACTGACTGAAGACTCAACCTTTCTATAACCTGATTGGCGGGTGTTGCTTCAACAAGTACAATTCACCTTTCATTTGCCAAATTATCCGCGGCGAAGTCACACTACGTATAGGAATTCCATTTCTGAAAACAAAACTCTAGATAGCCCCGGTGGAGGCTATAATAACGCTCCTTTCTTCACTTCCATCAAGTTACTTGTTAAGATACTCTAATGATATAATCTAGCAAGATTCAGCTTTGATGAACGCGTCTCCTGGACAATGAAGAGACAAATTAAACATAAAGAAGATATGATTTATTCCCTACTTGGTATCTTCGGAGTGTCTTTGATACTTAATTATAGTGAAGGACAAGATAATGCGCTTCGACGACTTCGCGATGAGGCCGATATTTATCAAAGATTTATTCTTGGTAGATTAAAATTTATCGACAACGCTGTTTTCGACTCCCACGAAGAAGAATATAATACCAGATATTATTAAGGCATTCGAGTTGAATTTCTTCAGCAGATAGATACTTGGGTGGAATATTCAAAGAACAAATATATATTCTAATTAAATAATATAATAGGAATTAATAAATTAATAATCTCTCGAATAATAAAAAAGATTTTATTAATTAAAAAAAATTTAAAATTAGTTTTTTTTTTTTAAGAAAAACGAAAATAATTATGATTATATAAAAATTCCCTCCCTTAGTGAAAAGGCCAAATAATAAGAAGAGTATACCGCATCCCTTCTAATAGCGGTTTGAACTCAATAATGAGGAAAAAGAATCTTGTCTTCGTTATCCTTTTCTACAGAAAGAGAGATCTTGCATTTATATGCAAGATCTCAGGAAACTAGTTAAATCACATGATCAAGCCCATCACCAGATCACCCACTACAACAATAATAATAATAATTAATATATTTGATAAATATAATAAAAAGAAAAATATCATAATTCATCGGTAAAAAGTCTGGGGCGTCATCATATATAGCGATGGTAGCAACGAGCCAACAACGAGTGTAGTAGTGGAAAAGGGGGCGTGTCACGTGGTTCGCAGACACGTGCCACCCAGCATATAAAGCTTCCTGTAACCTAGGCACTTTACTCTTTAGTCAATACTCACCCTATTGAACTCCCTCCATTTATGGTTGTATCCGTCCTTACAATAAGTCGTTCTAAAAAAATTAGCTCCTTATATTTAACCTAATTGCTATATACAGAATCCGATATCAAGAAATGCTACCGCATTAAATCCCTCCTGATCTATCCTGATAAGACGAAGAACCCTCTCGCGCCTGATACCTTCGATCGATTAAAAAAAATGCAAACAAAGTTTACAGACGAAAAGCACCAAAAGAGGGTAAATGAAGCTATCGCAACTACTAAAATACTCCTGATTTGAGAAAATAAATGGACTATGAATAATCCGGAGTTTAAAACGGAGAATTTTGCTAAGGATTGGAGAAAGAAGGCTAAAATTGTACTAATTAAAAATAAACATAGGAGACAAAGACAAATCAAGGTACAAATGCAGGAGGAAAAAAGAGAACAAAAGAAAGCAGATGAGGAACTAGAGGCGAGAAAAAGGAAGAGGGATCATGAGGTCGATTGGAAGAAAACTAGAGAACAGAGGATTGGCAGTTGGAGAGAATTTCAGAAGGGTGGTGAGAAGAAGAAAAAGAAGAAGGCGAAGCCTCTTGGCTGAGTATACTACGTACGATTTGAGGTGTTCCTGGCGTTCAACGGTTCATGAAGAGAGTTTGTCTTTCTCTTCAGTTCTACGCGACTTAAAGTGCTCAGACTTGCTTGCGCCTTTTAGGAAGACGATACAAATGCAATCACTTTTACCCTGTCTAGCTTGAGGGTCTAGTCGCTCGGGGGTACCTACTTCTATTTGAATCGTTACGAATTTGAGGTTCTCATATATCGGGTCGTTTCAAACGACATTATCGCATGAGTAAATTTGCATTAACAGAGTGAGTTGCAGCCTTCATCTTGACAGGACAGTCTCCCTGTTACAGCCAGTGCCCAACATTTGCTAACATTCCTCTCGTCCTGCATCCAATAAATGCCAACCCCTATTTACTCAACTTAATATCAACAAATACGCAAGTGGTCGACGTCTGCCATTCTCTCCCTACTAGCCCTCACCTTTGTTAATGCTCGATCATATCATTTCCACTAGGGCCACCGCTGCCACCATTTCCGGAGTCCGGACGGTCTTCAAAGCACTTGCCGCAATATTTGTTCCGGAATATCTCTAGGATCGTCCCTCCATCTGAGCATGAACAACCGCAGAAAATAGGAATCAATACCGGCAAGCAAAGAGGCTCGTCGCAGCACTAAAAGAGAAATGACGTGGTCAGCTGCTTGTTGTAATAATCATTGGGAGAGAGTCGATATCTTGAGGGCCATCAAAGCTTGATGAGACTGGGAGAAGCAGGGAAGGATCACTTACTGTTCTCGGCACCGGCGGCGGTCTCTCTGGAATTTCAGGTCTTGGTAATGGCTGACCCCAACAACTACAGCCCAGGAAATCCCCTCTTATGCATACGCAACCATTAATGTCGCAGCTCGATGGACACCTATTGCATTGCAAATTGTACGGACACCAACCCGGAGTCTTTGGACCTGGAATGCAGGTGCACCCTTGCCAGTTGTTTCTACAGTATGCAGGACGCAAACCATAATCATCGTGATTATTCGGTCGAACCGCACCATCACAGCCGCCGAATTCGCAACCGAAAGTTGCAGGTGGGCAAGTCTAGGGAGTTGGTACGCATTGGCATCCTGCTCGATTGTAAGTGCAATACGCAACCTTCGTCGATCCTACCACTAAAGAACCTCGACAATTATCAGATTCGCAACCTATAATTCCTCCGTTGAAGTTATTCCAGCAAGCACTTTCGGACCACAGACAAGGACAACCAGCGAATTTCTCTCGGCATCGAAGTTGATTGATAACTCCAGTGGTGAAGGTTCCTCCGCAGCCATTCAGATCACATCTTCTCGGCTCTCCACAGGTCTGCTCTGTTGGGTCACAACGACATCCTAGGTACTTGTCTTTGCAGGTAGCGGTACCGTCTGAGTTCATAGTACCTGCGCATCCTCCTGAACCGCAACTGGCACGGTTACCACACATCGTGGAAGTTGGCCTACAACGACATCCCGACCAACGGCCTTTACACATTGCGTAGCCTGTGCTCCCGTCATAGCTTCCATTGCAGCCATCTGCACCACAAGATTGCGGTTCGCCACAGAGATCCTCGTCTGGTCTACAGGCGCATCCGGCATAACTGCCCCGACAGCGTGCAACAGCACTTCCATCCCAGCCCCCATCGCAACCGCCAGCCTCGCACGACTGAAGGTTTCCACATAGTGCTGGTGTTGGAGTACATCTACATCCCGCCCAATTTCCCTTGCATGTAGCAATTCCGTTGCTGTTGAAGGTCCCAGCACATCCTCCGTTACCGCAGAGCTGGCTTGCACCACACATGGAACTCGTTGGGGTACAACCGCAGCCTTCCCATTTACCAGTACAGACGGGTTTGTTGTTATCGTCAAAGGCACCGGCACAGCCTCCACTACTGCACAGTTGACTCGCTCCACACATTGCGGTTGTAGGGAGACATTTGCAGCCGGCCCATTTCCCTTTGCAGGCTGCATTTCCATCTATAAATGTGCCAGCGCAGCCCCCGCTAGAGCAAAGTTGGGGAGATCCACACATATTCGCGGTTGGTGAACACCGGCACCCTGCCCATCTCCCCTTACAGGCTGCTATGCCATCTAACGGAAAATAAGCAGTTAGCATATGGTGCTTGATAGTTGTCATTTTCTCAGCTGTCACAGTTCTTCAACTTCAATGTGTCATCATCTACGTAGAGAGAGGTTTGCTATACTGACCGTGCCCTCATCATAAAAGAATGGATATAAACCAATGGATATAAACCGATGAACCAGTACACTTACCATCGTTGAAGCTACCGGCGCAACCGTCATTACTGCATAGCTGACTCTCACCACACATAGCCGGTGTAGGATTACATCGGCACGGTTCATAGTAGTTCTTACACGTCGCAATTCCATTACTATCAAACGTTCCAGCACAATTCCCGACATCACAGCTCTGCATATTGCCGCAGGTCTTAGGCGTCGCAGTACATGGACAAGTCGCATAGTAGTTTTTGCAAGTCGCCTTGCCATTGCTGTTGAACGTCCCATTACAGTTCCCAGCATCACAACTTTTCGGATCTCCACACGTAGTATTCGTAGGGAGACAAGGACAAGTAGCATAAAACCCTTTGCACGTCGCCTTCCCATCTTCATCGAAAGTTCCAGCACAGTTTCCAAGATCGCAAGACCTCGCTGTTCCGCAAGTGGATGCGGCTGGTTTGCAAGGACAGGTTGCGTAGTAGCTCTTGCAGGTTGCGTTCCCATCGCTGTTGAATGTTCCATTGCAATTCCCAATGTTGCAGAATTGGGGTGTACCGCATGTCTTTGTCGTTGGTGCGCATCTGCACCCTCTTGGAGAGCTCTTGCAAATACCGATACCAGTGGAGTTGAATCCTCCAGAGCAGTCTTCGCAGGACTGAGATGTCCACACTGGGCATGTATAGCCTGGGGTGTCTATGGATGGCTCGCAAGCACAACCGGAGTAGTCGTTGGTTGTGCAGGTGGCTTTGCCGTCAGAGAATCGGCCGGCGCATGTATTTGCTTCGCATGAAGGTGCTGGTGATGGGCAGGGTGGTTTCGGTGGTGGGAGCATAGACTCGGGAAATACGAAATAGTCGATAGGCCCTCCAGTAGGTAGTGAACCTGGACATAGTGAAGGAGATGGTGCCTGACGCTCGAGGAGATGATTTCTAGTACTTTATTATCAGCTTCGAAATACTTTTACTCAAGTGAAAATGGGTATTAAGATAGGCTGTGCCTTACTCGAAACTCCCACGTGCTTCTGCAAATATCGAACAACACGATAACAACAATACCCAAACTGAAAAGAGCTTCAGACCGCGAAGATAAACAGCAGCCATCTTCAATGCCAGTGTTGCTTCTCTTCAAAGTTGAAGAGGAAACAGAACTAACGTTCGAAAATAAATATAAAGGTATTAACTAAGCTCCTCACTCGATGGATCACAGACATATGTTGGCAGTAATGCTTGTAATCCTATCCTCTAGATTATCTCATCCTCAGCAGCTGCAAAAAGAGCTTAACTCCATTTCAATCTATCACTACCCTTACCCAAGCTCACTTCGCATCTCACACTCGCATTTAAATCTCACCACTGCTCACATGTACCATCAGATCAATTATCCAGATACACACACGGCGTATAGCATCTCAATTCAAAAGGTGTTTGGCTTCAGCTGAGTTTATTCAACCATTGCCAAGAATCGTCTAACTTGATATTACAGCTGAGCCTTACGCTGCATGTCTGCTCACAGGCATCATGGCTTAGTCAGGCCTGTATACGCTCAGGTCACAAATAGGCAAAACAGGAGGTTTCCCTTTCTAAATATTGATTTATAGTGTTCTTAGCGGAGATGGTATCTTTTTAGGCTACGCCCGTAAGGCTGAACGGCGTTAGCAAATAGTTTTGGGTGCCGGGAGCGGCGTTTAAGCTTAGCTGCAGCAGTGCTGCAACTAAGGAGTACAGTTCCACAAAGAATTGTAGTTGCGAGGGTTTTAATCATGAAGAAATAGTTTGCAAGCAGGTTGAACTGAACACTCCAGTCTTCAGAGGAGTGCGAAAGAGATATGATGAAGAAGTAGACCTGGTGTCTCCGGTCTAGTTTCAGCCAAGCTCTCTCCTCCTCCATTCTTACCACTGTCTTACCCTCCTCGCCTTTAGTCTAGACTTTCTTTCCACACCAATCTCACCGCCCAGGACTTAGTTGCAAGACATAGCACTTTTCGCCGAGGTCATCCGATATGCACCTTACCAACAGAGTTTCAATGAGCGAATCACTTCCTACTTTTCAAATTCCTCTTTTAGAAGTGAGTGCTTTCCCGCGGTCTTCGTTGTTGCTTATGCAGGTCCCCACGGTATTAGCCATTGAATATTGCCGGCAAATAGCAAAGGAAATCTTATATTTAGCAAAGCAGGCTTACCTACACGAGTCGCTCAAAACAAGCGCTCCTATCAAAGTCTGTTCCTGCGTTAAAGTCCGGCCTCTCTGCGATATTAATACAACTACGTGCACTGGACCGCTTAAAAGCGTGCAGCAGCTAGCTCGGTTAAGCTCAGCTGACAGGTTACCCTGCATAAAGCAATACGAAAGCTAGCCAATGATATCACATTTCAAATTTATGGTTGTCTTCAACCTTATCAGCTGTAGCTGCCTATTAGTGAAATTGTGTGGGTTATGGCCAGCTGCTGGTCTTGGCGGTAAGCGAGCGGCTTCGCTAAGCGTAAATAAGCAGGATTGTATACTGAAGGACGGGATTTGAATGTGAGGGAAAGTCCAATACATTCGAAACCGTACGTACGTTAGTAACTTTTCTCAAATCATTGGCAGAATGCTACTCCATGAGAGCCTTTGTCAGGGACTTTGACTACACTTCATCGTCTGACATGCATCGGCTGGAAATTGGAATTATCAGCTCATCCACTCTGGGCACTCTGACTTTTTGAACAGTACTTGCATTTCTGAAATAGATCGGCCGAGTTCCTTGAATCCTGGGTGATGTGAAAGGCGGATTCAGAACAAGAGTGGTTCTTGTCCTCACCGCAATAAGTACATCGACAAGGTCTGGCAAAAAAAAATGGCAGATGCGATGACCATCTTTCTTCCAAGAGTCAAGATGTTTATTCTGTGTCTTTCTATACTTGCAGCATTTATTCTTACCAATGCCCAGAAACTTGAATGCGCTTCCCTTCCAGATGGCTGCGATGGAGGAAAGTCCCACGAAACAGGAGTGAGAGCCGCCATTGCGCGGTTTCAAGATGGGAAGATCTACGGCGGTAGCGAAAAAATCCTCCTTTCTTCTGCTGTTCAAGGAAATTCTCTGGCAATGATCACCTATTCCTGCAAAGATGATTCAACACCGCCTCGAATTTCAGGATCTGCAATTCGTTCAAAGTATACACCCTGAATTCTGTTGGAGGCACCGGCTAATTTTCTGTGTATTCTTGAGCAAATCATAACTTGCACGAACCAGTGTGGAAGCTACTCAGTCACTGACAATGGGAATTGTGGCTTCGGACTGTTGATTGCGAATGATGCTGCACGGGCTAGCTGCTTCTCGAAAGCTGTTAATGTTGTCCCTAATGGGCAAGATGTCACAGTCACATCCTCTTCTGGATCCTTCGAAGGACCACGTTGTTTGGTGGATTCCTCTTCTTCGCGAATCTTAGCCAATGGACCAAATACCCAGACTGGAACAAACGGGATGACTGTTGCGAGGTGTGCAGCTTTGGCTACAGATGATACCTGGAAGTATTTTGGGCTAGAAAACGGCTCGTGAGTACTCTGCTACAGAAAGGGAGGAATGATGCTAACGGCGAGGCGGCAGAGACTGTTTCTGGGCAGATGATTTGACAAGATCCCAAACAGCTGATACTATCGAGTGTCAGTCTTCTTGTGCTGGCAAAGCTACCGAAGCATGTGGTGCAACAAATAGGATTCTGGTATATGAGAACAAGGACTGGGAATTATTGACACGTCCAGAATTTGTGGTACAGATTGAAGATTACGCTGCGCTCATACAAGAATTCCAGGCCGAGATCAAGAAATGGCAAGATTTGTTGGAGGATTATCAGGATCTTTTGGACGCTCAACCGTCTGGAGGAAAAAAGCTTCGAATCAAGCGCCAAGAGACGGCTATACAGAAGAAGCTTCCAGAGATTCAAGAGATCCATGATAGGATTATTTCGGGCGTCGGTCAGCGTAAGTAAAGTTAGATTCACTCGTGATAGGGGTTGACATTGCGAATAGGTTTGAGAATGGAAACATCCATACTGAGACGCCGAGTAGTTCCTGGAAGGCGTGCGAATAGAGTTAGTCAACGACTTTGGGCAAGAGAATTATATACAAGGAGTCAACAGCTGATATTTCTAACAGCTGGAAAGCCATGAGCTACAAGAAACTCGGAGTATTAGTAGGTACTTGTGAAAGAGATTTAGGTAATCATTTGCTTACCGTATGGTTATAGTGGAACCTCTGGTTAGCCAGCTTGATCGAATTGAGTCACCTGCGGCTATTATCAACAATGTAGGCGAGAGCGCAGGAACCGCACTCGCGATTGCTAAGACTGCTGTAAGTCGTGAAGATTCTTTCCCAGACGCTATAAGGGATAGCTATGAAGGCAACAAACTAATGATTGTTAGATTGGAGTTATCGGGGTTGCTTCCTTGGTGGCAGGCGTCGCTACAGGCCTTTGTGAGTTAATACCAAGAACAGAGCCCCTTTCTATACCCTGAGACTAATTAGTTGATGCACTAACTCGACTAGTTGCAATTCTCGTCGGCCTACTAGCATCTCTAAGCGGTTCAGTTGGAGAAAATCCAGATGGTCCAGTCACAACGACTAGAATAAACACCACAACTGCTTTTCGGACAACTTCCACATCAACTTCTACTACGACAGCAGCAAGCCAAACTCCAACTTCGTATCTTTTGGCTACTCGTTTCGGAACTTCTGACAAAGATTTCGAGAATCTGATCAAGTCAATCGGAAACCCACCAGATGGACACTCGATTGGGTATCCCGGAATGCCGTATCAGATCTACGTCGCGAGTCTTAATGATTCGATGGGAAGAATTGCCAATGAAAATCCCATCGTAAGTTCCATAGAGCGTAACATTCTCCCACTTGATAGCACAGAAGTACCTGCCGACTCTCCTCCGTCTGCCAAACGAGATGCTAGAGCAGATCCAAAGCTAGCAAAGTTGGCTCCAACACAAACACTCAATAAGCGCGCTGTGACAGTCTCACCTCCGCCAGCGTTTTCGACCTTTGCCATAGATATCGTGGGCGAGGACCTGATCCGTCAAGCGAATTCGCCTGTTCAATTGAAGCTCATTTCGGATCCTTGTCCACCTCCAAGTACGATTGAATATACATTCCCACCAGTTTCAGTCGCTTCGACGGACCAGACATATGTGTATGTGCTGGACTCCGGTGTAAACGCCGGACATCCAGTAAGGGTTTGAACCCGCATTGCTATCTTGAAGTGTCTGATAACAAAACAGGAATTCCAGAGAAAGCCAGTTCGAACCATCGATGTGGGTTATGGTGTCGATGATGGGTATGGGCACGGCACACGGATGTGTGACGCTGTAGGTGGTTCATATGCAGGATCAGCCAAAGATACGCAAGTAATCTCTGTCAAGTTCACTTACCGCGGAGGGAGTGTGTCTGGGGCTGAGCCTGATAGGCTTGAAGCTCTCACCAGGGCGTTCAATGAGGTGATTCATGATGTTAGGACACATAGTCGAGCTGGTAGAGCTATTATCAGTTTTTCGCACAGTATGAAATTTCATGTTTTAAATTGATACGACTCGGCTAACATACATAACAATAGCATGGGACCAATACGTCCTTACTCCACCTTTCGCAAATGTAGATCAGTATAACGATCCACTCAGTGTGTCCCACTGGAATAATCTCTTGCGAGACGCCTTCGACAATGGAATTGTAGTGGTATGTGCAGCAGGAAATCTCCGCGGAACGACAGCTGTAGATGTGAGCACTAGAGCACCTGCTGGATTAGCAAGGGCAGCAAGCTTTCCCAACCAGCTGATTGTTGTTGGTTCAGTGGACGCCAATGGCGTAAGAAGTAATTTTGTGAACTCAGATACTACCCCCGGCGGCGGCATTATCACGCAGTATGTAAACCGCCGCGAAATTCAAGTGGTCAAAAAGAAAGTGTGAAGGAATGTTTACTGACTTTGCTAGTTACTTGAATGGACGGGACGTAGTGGCTGCGGATTGGGCAACGAGTGGTTGGACGATGGCTTCTGGGACATCAGAGGCAACGGCATTTACTTCTGGGCTCTTGACATACTGGTCTAAAGATCTACCAGCACCCCAAGACATTACGACTACTGCAGCCAGAATGAAAACCTTACTTCGTTCAAGGTTGGAGACTAATCCTGCTGGGTCGAAGATTGCGAAGAATGGAGTGCTCAATCTCTATAGAGGTCCACTTTGCGCTTAAGGTATTGCTCTGATTGTGGCGAAGGAGCTTACTTTCGAGGATGTGGTCTACAGAAGAGAAGGCAAGCGTTAGTAAAGGAATAGCAAAATACATTACAAGCACTATACTTCATCGACATTCCCTGCTTTCATAATAGTGATGCTGTTGAGATTTCAACGTCCATCTTGCGTTCAATTTGGAATGAGATATCGTTGGCTAGGACAGCACCCAACTCAGCTGTATACTTCATGAGTTTAGCGATGTTACCAACTACCGAGATGGGCAATTTATTGTGCAAAGGGTGCAGATACTGAAGAAATATGTGGCATGAATGCGGATTTCGAATTCAACTCCGTCTGGTGTATCAGTCTAGAGGCAGAGCTGGAAAGGGCCGATTTGGAGCGGGAGAATTAGAGGTTTGTGCCAAGTAGAAAGGTATCGTCGACTAGAGAGAGCCAGGTCGCGAATATCAACACAACGCTGATGCTTCCGTAACCGTGTAATAAGAGATTTGAGGTCAATATGGTTGTTCTAGCACGATACATAGGGGTTAGGCTGTGGTCGAGTCTCCGGGTTGTCCCCCGTAACATCTGTAACTTGCTGTTAGCTTTGTATACAGGGAACAATCCGCAACTGTAATACCATAGCTTGTTGAAGTGACAGGTAACTTGAATCTGAGGGCCGGCGTAATAATATCGAGCTTACAGGCAAGATTTGTCCTTCGTAAAAAGTGTGTTCATGTTCGTTCTCGTCGTAGGGTCGTGTTTCTTGACCTTGGTCGTGTTGTTTAGCCGATGTATTTCCGACGCTAGTGCTTGATCTGAACTCATGTTTAGAAACTTCACCTTTTGCTTCTTGCCGATTGTTAAAAACGCGACCGACGCGCCAATGGAGATGTTCTATCTATTGCTAACTAATTGGACTGAATCGAGCAGTGGCGGGTGCATTGGCGTGTAGCGAATCGAGAGTTATCAGTAAAGCCCAGAATCCAGGAAATGCTCCACGCCCAACGTTATCGGAGAGAGAAGAGGGGGTAATAAGACCTGCAATCCACGTTCGGCACCTGGTTGGTGAGCAGCATAATTCCTGAGAAGTACACAAGCCCGCATAAGAGAACTGAAACCAGAGCAAATTCAATGGATAGATAACCTGGTGTTTTGCGCATTGAAGCCTCGATGCTAGTTCCACTTATTCTTGGAGTATGAGCTCACGTTGAGCTAGCGGTGCTAGTGACTGTCACCAGTCGCTCGGTGAATTCATGCAACTCTGTCGTTGAACCAGGAACGGGGCCAATAGGAAGCTCCCGTTGCAAATTGCCACCTCAAATCGGATAACTAAGTTTCAAAGTCGATTGTCCGTTGCGGAGACCGTACGCTCGAATATCTATTGGTCCCCAAATTTACTCCTGAAGCTTCTGATCAAAATACATTTGAACTCATGTTTCATATTTCGTTCATGCGTTCTCGTTGTTGCTGGTCGATGCCGAAATTCAAGCTAATCGCCGCCACTAAAAATGATCAACCAAACTTGCAAGTAGTAATGACATATACTGGACGTAGTCATGACGTATCTAATCTGTGAGATAACACTTCATTCTTTATATTCGTACTCCAGAACATATATACTTTTTTTTTCTTTAAGACAAAGGGTCCAAGCTCGCCTCCTTCGCACATACAGATATTTAGTTCTTTTCACAATGGCGAAACACTGCAAAGAAGAGAACATGGAGATAATCGATGCCCCCGACGCACCTGGTACGAATCAAAACTCTTTAACGGTCGAACAAGAAAGGGAAGAGAAGCAAGACCTACGAGAGAAGGTGGAGTTACAATTTAGAACGCTCGATTCCGCGAGAAGAATTACTCCGGTCATGTTCATAATGTGCCTTGTGTTTGGCATTGCTTTCTCTCCTGCTTTCCTAGTAGATTCATTCGTACGTCGCAATTCAGATTTGAGAATACAAATTTACTGACAATATTTTAGATTAAAGAAGCTGCCGAAGCCGAGAGTCTGTCGAGCAAAGACTTTTTGGACATTCTCCCAAAGGATGCTGCCGACCAATGGCATTGGCTCTTTCGTGCTTCAAGAGTTTGGATGGGAGGCGCGATCGGTACTCTGACCGTAAGTGCCTTGTGTTGGGCCCTCATGACTTTATCCGGGTGCTGCAAACGATCCGCAAGGGCGCAAACTGTGCGGGATAGGTGGCGTTCCGAGATAGAGGAACGGCTCGTAGGTATGACCATTACTGAGCTTAGGGATGAGTACAAAGTTGTGCGGAAAGAAGCCCAATTTGCCGAATGCAGGCTTGTTCTGTTTGGGATCTTCCCCTGGATCATGTGGCTCGTCCTTATGTTAACACTACCATATACAATGCGGCGGTTCGGATTTGAAGCGAGGAAGCTTTTCGGGCCAGCACATGTTCAATAGAAGGCTACGTCTTGGGCTTAGACATCATAGATCAGGCAGAATAGTCACCAGATGTATCATATTTCAAAGGGAATCACCCGCCAAAGTTAAACAGGTGTTCGAGAACCTCTTATTGAGAGATTGGAATTTTGCTAGTAATTTTGGAAACAATGGCAGAAATGTCCCCTGCGCGTATTCCACCCTGCCTTTCAGGCGCCTCATTATCATATCCTAGATCTGCGCTGTCTTGTTCAATCTCCTAATACTCGAGAGACCCCATTTTGCAACGATAAGCCCGTGAACAGTCCATCAGATCTAAACTCCATCAAACAACTTTCGCGTTTGGGCGAACGTATGCAGCGTCGGATATGACTAATATTTCTCAGGTCCCGCAATCTTGACGAGAAACTGCTAATGGCCGAAGTGCTACAACCCCGTCGCAATCCAACACGTGGTCAATCTTCTCGGTCTCGGTCTCGGTTGGTTTCGAAGTTTCGGGTAGTAATTCGGATGTAACAATTGGGGTTAAACGCCCACTATCCTCCTCAACAGTGTATGAATGTGTAAAAAAGGGGCCAAAAAGTACAATAAATCCGCCCAAATTGAAGAAGAATCGGGACGTATAGAACGTATAGAACGGAATCCCTTGAATAAATATGCATTGATTTTATTTTGGAACGAACTGAAGCGACAGGTAGCTACAAGGTTACTAACAGCGTGAAAGAATGTTATTTATAAACCTCTTGTAAGTGACTATGGCAATCTCCAGTCTTGTTTGCGTTTCGGGCCTGAACGGTGCAATCAGCTTCCTCAAAATCTTTCGCGCGTTCTTTTTCGGGTCACCCCTGATTTCGCTGTGCTCCTCAACTTCAACTCCTCGCTCGATGATCGCTGTTTTGAATGCACGCGTGGCTGTGTACAAGGCTCTGTCCGACTCGGATGTGAAGATGTGAGTTATCCAGGGCGTGCGTCCTCCAGGTTTGTCAAAGTGATTACGTAACCTTGCACATTCTTCGTCCGCAGCAAGTCCTTCCTATAGAAGAGTAAAGGGTTATTCCAGTGTAGAGGTATTAGACGTCAGATAGAATAGTTTATATACACGAGCATGTCTTATGAGGTGTACGACTGGTGGTCCCGGGGAGTCGACGCGAATGAAAAGCTTCGGAGGCGATTCCTCTCTATATTGCCTGAGCGTCTCGGCGTAGGAAGTTTCTTCCGTGGCATAGTCCCGGCCTTTTTTGATTGTCAGTACTGCGGAATGTAACAGGTGATCGAAATGGATACAATATCTTACCTGTTAGACCGGAAACTGAAGTACGTAAGACACTTGAAAGGCCGGTGAAAGAGCGCTTGTGTAACAGTAAACATGTCCATGCGCCTAGACATGTGAGCGGGAACCTGCTTTGGTGCTCAAGTTCTGGTAGCCTACGGATTTTGAGCCTCTATATTATGCCGAAACCTAGCCGAATAAATGGCTGAATCAGGCTGCATTGTCATATGAGTCTCACTTAAGTCTAGTTTCAAGTCAATTTTCAATTTACACTTTCATCCGATAAACCCCTTTCACTTTTTACTATGTAGTATTAGAACTCATTGAGCCCTAGCATGTTTACGTCGTAGATTATGCTTTGCATCAACTTATGAGCCGTCTCTTTTGCATGATCAATTCTCGTTAAAAGGAGCTGCTGGTCTGGTATCCTGATAATATCTTTAACAGCAGAAGCTTTGTAGAACTCCTTCAGCATCCGAAGCCAAGTCCCCGCCGGCGGTAATCGATCCACTGGATTTATTGTTCCTTCAACATAGGTATAACGGGTCTCCTTCTCGAGGATATTGAACCTAACACTCGCAACCCTGATTTGTTGAAACAGATTACATTGAGGCTGGGTAGGCTTCGGCAAGTCGGGATCAATGATGTGCGAACTAATGGACCTCGAAAGGAATGCTAGCCAGTGTCCATCGTCTTCATCCAGACGTCCTGTGAATTGTTCGATGTTCTCGGAGTCGTATCTGTAGCCATATACACCGGGTACTTCATCGCGGAAGTGCCTGTACCTGGAACTCGGTGCGATATTCAGAAGTCCCTGTAAGTGGCCGAGTCGGATATAGTTGAGGCGGTGGAGTGACATATTGGATGTGTCTCCCCAGAGACATTCAATACAGAAGCCATCCTCGATGTGGTAGACATCATTTGATTGGACACAGGACGAATATTTTGCGCAGGATAACCATTCACTGTGTTCGTCCCCGGGGTGGCCACAACTTTCAAAGATGACTTTGTAATATCTACACATTACTGTTGTTTTTGATGTAGGTGAAGTTTGGCGTTTTAAAATTACTTTGAAGTTTCGTTGCTTACTACAGATTTATCCTGTATTGCCCCTTGCTGTTCTCAGCATTAGTTGTTTACATGCCCACTTCATTCGCCCACTGTTCTTTGGGGGCTTCAACTTGCCGAACAATGCCCGCTCAAGAGCCTTTCACAAACTACAAAGCGCTACCGTAACACAAATTAAATATTCAAACATAATGCATTGTTCTCTAGAACAAAAGTCCTTCGTGCTTTCTTGTCGAAGCAAGTAGAAGAACCCTGTCTCTACTTTTGGCCCATACCCCCATACAAAGAATACAATGAGCCTCAATTACTGGACGCCGATCATGTGTTCGCCTGATCAAGAATATGAACTGCAACCTCGGTCAGCTCGAATGGGTCTTACATGGTCATTTGCAACAGAGGCAGATGTCGTGGACGGCAGAAAGTGCCGCACTTTCTTGGTCCAAATTTACGACCATATCCAAGGGCGATGATTCAGGTCGAAAATGGTAAAACTTTAAGATTATCTCTATTTGGCAAGCTATAGAGTTCAAGCCAAGCTTGCGAGGCTGATCAATTTCATGGCTTGAGCTAAGTTAGTAAGAACTCATAATCGACGATCACATGAATCTAGGCTGGGTGGTCGTGATCTTGATAGAATTTGAAGTTATCGTCGTGGAAGCTGAGGTAGGTGCACAAGGTTGATTGCTGCTAATGACCTATCTGTTGTCAAATTTCCTATTCGTCCGGTGACTTCAGTCGCCGAATTTGCTTTCGGAGCACAAAGGCCCAGCCTACTATTGTATCAACAACACGGATGAAAAACATGATCCATTATTTACCCGGGTCTTTCCTATCCCATTGTGTGCTATTCAACATTGTCCCTTTGTTGTAATATCGACCGTTGAAGAGCCTAAGAGCGGAGTTAAAACTACCCGACCCCAGCTGCCGTTTCTCGGTGAATTTGGTGTGACATTATGCGCTCCAGAACAAATTTAAAGATAGCCTTACCTGGAGGTATACGATTAGTATACGAAACCCGCCTTGGCTCGTGGAATTCGACGTAAGTTGCGTGGTGGACAGTCCTAAGAAATTAAGGCGGTGATATTAGTTGTTTGTGGTGATCATAGAAGCTTTTGAGTTTTAGTTCATTGTATTATTATGAATAACGAGGATGAGAATAATTTGCTGTTAAAGTTTCTGCCTAAGGGTGTCTCTTCTGCTTCTCTCTTTTATTGCTGCACGTTGCAAGAAAATGGCTTCGAGTTGTCTCCAGACAGGGCAGTCGAGAGGGCGCCTTGCTGTCAATTCTAGTAATAATCCTAAGGCGGTGAAAGATGCACCACCAGTGGGTGTCAGAACTCCGTGCGCACCCCCGTAAATTTAGCGAAAACACACCAAAATTATCCAACTTCAAGATTATATAACACAACAATATTGTATTATAAGGCTATTTAATAATAGAGAAATATGTTCTTTGTGTTACAAATAGTAAATGGTATATATAATAGTTTATCTCATTTTGTGATTTCAAAAAATTATTACTTGATATATATTTTATTAATAAAAATTAAGCGAATTTTGGTAAGATAATTTATTTAATTTATTTAAAAATCCACAAAATGATTAAACAGAAATAAATTAATAGAAAATAGTCTCAAAATATAAAAGATAATTTATTATCAATATTTAATAATTTTATAAAGACGTTATGGATATTTTATTTGCTGAAGTGGGCTATTTTTGGTGTGTTTTACTATATTTACAATGGGTGCGCACGGAGTTCTGACACCCACTGGTGCACTGAAAACCTCGCATATTCGCTGTAAGACGTGGCGTTGTTGCGATGACTTCTTGACCCCAGATATTACAGTAATTTTACTAGGATATTAAACCCTCTTATATCGAAATCATGCGAATTCTCACTCGTATATGCAACTTAGCAATGCTTTAAAGCTTTAGTGGAAGGGAGCAACGGTGAGGTTTGGGCCAGAGCAGGAAGCTATGAACACTGCATATGATCGCCCTTGCCTAGTCGTACTGTGATTCCCACTGTAAACTCTAACTACTATATTTATGTTGTTAGAATTATTCTCAACCCTTAATCTCTGCATCTAAACCTCCAAAAATGATGCCGATTAATGTTCAACTGACTAGCCAGATTGCAGTAGCAATGAGACTATTCCGATCCTAAGCACACAGTAACCTGCTCGTGATATTATTGTTTCCAAATCTGATGCAGCCTTCCAGCAATTTCAGGACTGGGCTTTTACACAAAGCCTTGTTTTGGCATCGAGAGCAGTAAAGCATAGAAGGTGAGATGGAATATTATATTCCACAAGAATGCAATTAAAACCCCCTAAAAAGACGGCGGAGGAGGATCGATAGTGTGCTCAGACCTTTGTTCGTGGAATCGACTAATTATTCTGTATGCTTTTATGTCATTCACGTGCAGACTCGAGGAAACCGGTGAGTGTTTTGCCATGGAAAATATACCGATTATAGTCACTTACCAATTCTTTCTTCTTTCTCAATAATACCCCACCGCCATCGCAAACCGGGATATCTTTCAGCTTTGCAGGTTGTGGAGACCCACCAAGGTGTTGTAGGGTTTCGAGCATTATCAAATATCCTTTTCGAATGGAGCTCGAAATCGATCGTAGTGAATTCTATATAGGCATATTCGATCATCGTCTTATCTTTCACAGCAGCCTTCAGCTACTCCAAACGCTCAATTTCCACGCATATTTTCAAAGCCATCCGTATCTCCGCCGCCACGCTCCTTAGCCCCTTCTGCCCACTTGGTAGCTCCTCCACCCCCTTAACAAGAATATCCTTCACCTCAATTCCCGTCGCATTCTCAAATATTCCCAAGCCCGCACCCCTCTCCACCACTCCACCCCACGAATCACTATTTCCCTTTCGTATAGACTCTATGCTTCCTTATTTTCAACGCAACCAACAAATGTGCATGGGATTGCGCCCCTGATGCAACTTTAACATCACATCTTAGCCAATTATAAGCAAAACATTTAGAGAAGATGAGTACCCGTAGGGAGAGAGTATAAGGACGGTATTATCATTAGGATTATAGGAATAATAAACCCTGTTTAGGGCCTCGTTGCCGGGCGGGGAAAGGAGATGGAGTCTGAAGCCAGAGATCGTCTTCTACACTTAGAAACGGAGCGAGGGGTTTCTAGGAGAGGGTTGTTTCTATGAGAAGAGCGTTCCCGATAGTAGCACCATAGAAGATATTGGTAGGCTTGTATGATCAAATTGGATTTATACAGATTAATTAGTTGGTCCTCTCCTAGTATAGCGCCTGTTGAAATTGCTAAGGTCTACTATAACCGGTGATATCAAACCGTGCTAGCTTGTAAATAAGGCGGGACCCTCTTATCCCGCGCCCATTGCGTTCGATTACAGTTTAAATGAATCTTTCAGCATTTTGGAGCCTTTACTATATTAAGCACTTGCTTGCCTATCTCTGCCTTCTGAAAGCCCTTGTTTCAATTCGTCGCCTAGCAAATGGAGCTACTCTCCGGGGCGGGGGTTTCACAAACGACGCATGACTCTTGCTCTTATAAGCACTTTCTGTCGGAGTGGGGATCAACATCGGAGTGTCCAGACCCGCAACCAGTTAGCTCTTCCACCATTTATGTGCTTGTGTTTAAACATGTAAGAGAATGATCGACTGAGAGCTCGATGGTGGCAGCAGAGAATGGAAAGCAGTAATAATAATGGGTGTAACATACGAGTCTTTGTTGTTTGATCCCAAAGAATACTGCCCCGTGTCGAAGTGGCTTTATAGCTTCACCTAGCTCATATACCTGGACACGAAACTTGCACAGGGTTGCAAGAGTATGCTTTCCCTAGGGTACTGAATTTATCGAACAGCATATTAATCCATATGGTCTCCAAAGTCATAGTAGCTCAATACTGGTATATTTACTACGATCTCTAATAAATCTCGGGACATGGGCCCGTAAAACTCCACTGAGAAGCACCCAGGATCCTGAGCTCTATCATCACACACTTCCGAACAGGAAAAGGCAGGCCTCAACGCCTATCTCCAAAGCGTAAAGGTCCCAGGAATCGACACCCCGAAGTACAGGTGTAGATTACAGGTGCTAGTCAATATATCAAAGATGTTCTGCTCCACTGCGGGAAATAGTGCCAACTTAGACGGGACCACCCCGAATTGCAATATAAGATCTTGAGGAAAGTCATGAGCGAACGTAGCTCACGCTCGAAGCTGCAGAATTCATAGCAGCAACGCGACTCCCAGGGAAATATAGGAGGCTGTCTGCGAGTAGACCAGGGAAGGGGAGGCTGCTGCATTTATAGAACAGAAAAGTAAGCGCATTTGTGGCGACACAGAACATACGAATGTAAATCTCATACATAAACTCCAAGGTTGAATTATTGCTCTTCAGACTTTAATTTCCACTTTGAGGAGATAAGTTCGTGAGGCTGAAGATCCAGCCTTATGTAAGCCGGCGTAGCGATCTTGAGGCTGCTGGAACAAGCGTGAAATTGAATTAATCAATCTTCTTGAACTTTCACATCCGCTGCATCAGACTCAAACGTCACGAACCGCTCGCGCACTCTCGCTGCTTCCCAACCTTCCACACCGCTGTACTAGCGGTTCAATCGTCAAGAAACGCTCACGCACTGTCGCTGCTTTCCAACCTTCCACACCGCTGTGCTAGCGATTCAGTCGTCACGAACAATGAGTCTAGGTACGATAGCCATATAAATACAGCAATAATAGGAGCTGACATACTGTAGCACAGACTCCTGGCGAGCACTTCAAGGAAGGCCGAGTATTCAAGGCTGTGCTTCCCCAACTCGCGTTTCCCAAGGCCCCTGGCCCCGAGCGTCGGAATTACATCCGCGATGAACAGAATAAGAAATGGATACACAGCAAAGAGACATGGTTCGTCTGCTTGAAAGTAAATGGCTGGTCCTCTATCTGCTGTGTTATTAGCACATATCAGAAGCAGGGAACAACGAAGTCGGGCGTTCAACGCAATGACCATGCGATCCTTTTCGACTCCAGACACAAGTCAGAGCCTCTTGCAGGAGAAGAAGATCTCGAAGGGTTTCCAGTCGTTCTTGACAACCCCAACGACAGAGTCGAAAAGACTTCTCGTATAAACTTCGCAAGGATCGTTACCTTAGATCACTACATACAAGTAAAACCCATCGGCACCATCACAACCCAACATCTACCAAGCCTCAAGAAACATCTCTACAGAGTCCTGGCACTTTCAGAAGCCCACGCAGACGAAGCTTCTAAGACGAGGTCCACGGTTCCAACTCGGCTGCTGGACCAGAAGCGTGTGGCTAGTCAGTACCTCAACAAGAGAAGAGTTAGTAGGGGTTGGGAACAGGGTTATGTTTTTATGCAGGTGTGTGATTCTAATTGTTTAGGTATATCGCCGGTTTTTGTGTGTGATTTGGGCCCGTGGGGGCTCTGCTTCGTGTCCGTGTTCGCCTGGTTGGGACAAGATTTTGCTGGCGGAATCCCATTGTTGTGGTCTTATGTTCCAGATGCACAACGCGTCCAAGCCATAACACAGCAGTGGGAGCAGGAGAAAATCGGAGGGGAAAGATGCACACTGCATACACAGTTTGAGTTCCAACCCAAAAAAAAACGAAAAAAAAGATAGGGTGGGTGGGGAAACGAGGGTGGGGGGGGGGGAGACCAGCAAAGTCGAGCTCTCAGCCTGTACGTGGCGCTGGTTACGAACCTTTGGTCTATGACCAGAGAGCCGATGAGAGACTAGCGCATTCAATACAGCTATTGTGGTATTATCGTTGTCACCGGTGCGGGCCTTATCCCCCTTCACCGACGTCGACGTTGCCACATCAGAACAAAGGACTACCATCAAAGTGGGTATGAAAACCATCCGAATACCAAGTATTTGTGTAGGTAGCAGGCTCTCATACAATGCAGAACTCCTATTTAGTCGATAGGACACTTCTGAGGTGTGTTTGCAGAATTTTCGCCAGCGGGTATGAAAAGCGCTTCCCCCACCCCACGCCCCCTTTTCTTTCCGCCGGAATGCGTATAGCTTTATTCCTAGCCTCATTCTATAGTGCTGTAATGCAGACTAGTTGACAGAATTGCAACTCAAGAGCGTAAGGAGTGGAGGAATGCGGAGGGTTATTTGTAAAAGAAAGGCTCCTACTTTTGAAAGGGATCTTCCTTTAGTTATTCTCCTTGTGATGTCGAAGATTTTTGCCAGTTGACCATTCTGTCTCTGACCCATAACAGCACGGGGAAGATTTGATAGATCTTGCTAAGGGTGCTCAGGGTGTTCATGATACTCAGGCGAGTCGACTGAGCCGACGATGAGCCGAGGGTGATTGGCGCCTTAGCAAGAGCAGGAAGCTCACTAACTCCATACGGGACTCGAGAATGGGAAAATTGATTTATGATACTCGAAAACTCATCTTCCAGAAATAGGTGCATGATTATTCTGGAAGAACAAGATGCTTTGAGCTGAGCTTTGACGGGGTGTTCTGGCGAGCTTGGGAAATGGGCAATTTTGCTGGTGGGAATGGATTGGACGTAGTAGCGGGATTTTCATAATTGAATATGAGTGAAAGTTGCTGTCCAGTCCTCTCTGCTGTCATCTCCCCAATCCTTTAGTCACTCCTCCAATCCCCTCTATCAACACATCCTACGCTTTGCTTACTTTCACTAATTACACTTAAAAATCCATTGATCTTGAAAGTCCCTATCTCTCTCAATCTCCCACCCATCGTCCAATTCTTCCACTGGTAATTTCCGATACCATTTTTTGATAATCCTCGCAGAGATGCGTTTTATACACCTCTTCCACTTCCCGCGTTCAATTCAATAAGAACAACACCAAGTTCCGGCAACATTTCTCGTCTAAGAAATGGTATAAAATACCCACCAACCAATCTCCAAAGCGCACAACTACAATAAAAGAGAGGGACGACGGAGATCCTAATAGTTTGTCGCAGGCTATGGAGCATTTTGTCATCCAAGTCACTCCAGCTATACGCGGTCTGAACCTTTGCTTCAATGCTGAATAGGGCAGAGCTCGCACTACCCCACCATCCATACTTACCACCCATGGATCAGTCCTTGATGGATTTCAAACTCTTGTATATGCTTCGGCAGCCACTCAACCCTTTATATAACCCCACTTGCACTGTTCCTTCAGATCTAGGTTTTAAGTTGATATACGGTACCAAAGTCTAGCCGCTATTGGGCAAAGCAAAAAGAATATTTAAACCATTTGACTTCCTCCGAGAAAGAAAATGGAGCCATCTCGGATTCTCGTAAACCAAAAGTTATATGTATAGGATGAGCCCAGAAGTCGGCGAGGCATGTATCTGTTCTTGGAATAGGAAAGGGGAACGGCTTGCTGATGAGACGTGAGTAGGAAGGGACGGGAGTTCTATTATTGGCTCAGAAAAAAAATTCTGCTAACAGTTTTGCTGTCAAGTCAAAATTCATTCGTTCCCTCCTCCATTCATTCACTTCCAAGACCCCCCTACCTGCCTATCATGCACATATCTATTGAACTCATTGTTAAGAAACCTGACACTATGCGTAAAGTATGCACTATCCCACCGTACCCAGAACTTCTCACTCCTAATTTCGCGATCTTTCATTTCATTGCAGATACTCGAACTGACTCAAACTCCCCACCAAAACGATTTATACTCCCCTCACCCATGCCCTTCACAACCCCACTCCCCAATTCCCTACCCTCATCCCAGGAAATATAAATAACCCCTTCCTCTCAGCTCCCTCGTTTTCGACAATATAGGCCCCCTACAGAAAACACCGCGGTCGACTCCGTTGCTTAAACTACGTCATTTTTGCTCCCCTCGCGACACGGCGGAATAAGGACATATCTAATTTCAATTGACTTCGATATCATATGAAAATTCAAAGCTGAAAAAACTTGTTATCGACAACTTTTTGCTGTCAAGTCCCCATTCATTCATCCACTCCTTCTCCCCCCCTCACCTATCTACAAACCGGCCTTCAAAAAATCCCAATTATTGCGTTGTTTTTAGATCTCGCAGTAGCCCACGTTCCAGAACCTTCCCGCATATCGCAGCCTTGAAAGTCCTTTGCTCGCCATTCAGAAACTAACTCCAAAACGCGCCCTCAAGCCCTCTATACCCCCCTCACCAATCACCCAAAAACCCATCAAAACCCCCAACAACAACCCCTCCTCCGAGCGTTATACAAATACCCACGAAACTCCCCTATCATCGGCAAAGATAACCAAACATTGATTGGAAGAAACATGCGTTTCTACTGGATGTTAACAATTATCACGGGGACGAGATGATGGAGGTATAAATTTGCTGATGTAATATATCTTGGAAATGGTTGTAGGATTTGAATATATGAATTGAGGGAAAGATGTTGTCGAGACTTTCTTTGCTGTCAAGCTCCTCGTTCATTCATCCCTCTTCTCCCACCCCACCCCCCTTCTCCCATTCTCCACCAAACCCAAGCCCAAAATCCGTATCCAGCTACAAACCTAGCACCCACATATTTCCCAGAATCCCCCCACGTATTGGTTCATCGATCGCTTTTCTCACCATATAGATCCTGATCCCAAAACCCCCTCCACCAACCCCCCATCCCACAAGCCCCACTCCCCACTCCAACATCAAACCCGACCTCGAACCACAATCCCAAAACCCAAAACCCAACAACTAGAGCCTACCCCCAATTCACTGACTCCAAAACATATAAAATCTCCCTCTCCCCTCTCCACATCCCGCAAGGCAGAACGGCGACGACGAATTTCTAACATTTCTTTTCCGTCTGCGGGTCCAATTAACTCATATTCTACTCCCGCCAACTGATGACATGTACATGGGGAAGTTCTGCTGGTGTTTAGAAGACTGTTGCGTACCGGGGAGGAAGATGGGAATTGAATGGATGAATGAGGGGCTGTTGAGCAGGAGGTTACTGTTATGTGCGAATTCATTCATTCATCCCCCTCCCTCTCCCTCACCTCTCATTCACACCCCCAAACCCCCAACAATCGAACCACAACAATACAAGCTAATCCCAAATCTAATCAGCACAAACCTACCTAGGAATCTCCCCATCGATTAACTGCTCTATAGTCTTTGTCTTGAACGAGGGGTCTACATCATCTCACCTCACTGGCTTTTAAGACTGCAATCCCCCTCCCCCAGCTAGCTGGCTAGGAGCACGTCATCAAACCTTCACATATTGGGTCTTGTGCTCGGATTTGGAACATAAATCAAATTGGAATCTCCCCTACTCCTAAACGCCACGCCACGCAAATGCAACACTAAAATACACCCAAACCACCCCTCCTCCTACCGCCATCTTCCCCTACCCCCAAATCTTTCACCAAACCAGTTTACTAACACCCCTCAAATCATCCACATTCAAAACATCAACCCCCTCCCTCACCAACACCCTCCAAACCTCATTCCGCAACCCCCTCGGCCAATTCGGCGTATCCCAATACCGAGCCTTCAATCCCCTATCATGGGCCGCCTTAACTTGTTCCCTTATCCTCTTCAGTTGTCCCTCACTAAGCCTTCCACTCCAAAGTCGGCCGATGGCTTTTGGGAAGGGGGCAGATGCGTAGAAGGAATTGGATTCGTTGAAGGACGTCGATGCTGTGACGCCGGAATGGCCTTGAGAGGGGGGATCGGTGGAGGATGAGGTGGATGAGGGGGACAAAGATGACAGGGGAGCGTCGAAAAAAGCATCGCGGTAGGTGCTGTTTTGGGTGAGGATATCAAACGGTGTGTTTCCTGTTCCAACGATGGTAACTAGGCGTTTGTGAACCATCCCGTCCTCTACGAACGTCAACCAGCCCCGCGAACGGAGAGGTTCTAGCTGTGCCAACACCCAAGGCCAGGTTTCCGCGCCGTCTGTCTTAACGTCTACGAGGAGCGTTAGAGAAACAGAGGGGTCCACGTCGTAGACACCATGTAGCGTCCCGTTGTAGAAATCCGTGGTGGGGTTCTGATCGTTGAGGATTTTCACCAAGGGATCGATGTAAAGCGAACTAAACGTCCGGTTCCGTGTCAAGGATGCAGTATTATGTCCCACATACAGCTCGTTATCAAATAACCACACATCTGCCTCCACGCTCGTACACCCTGTCCGTAAAGCGCTAAACAGCGGCACGGAACGCCAGTAATCGTTATGCGAATGACATGGGATTGGTAACACGTCGCGCGTGAAATCGGTGGGGTACCAGGATAGGTAGTGCGTGGGGTTGGAGGGGGAGCCCCAGAGGGAGAGGAGGGGGTCGAGGAGGGGGGTGGGGGTGTAGAGAGCGGTTACAAGGGCGAGGAGAGCGTTGAGGAGGAAGAGGATTGTCCTGATAGTATCATATTAGCATTGAAATTTTTGGGGAGATGGGAAGGGAATGGGGGGAAGGGGAAGGAGACGAACAGGATACCACACCCCGATATCCCACCAAAAATGCAGTAATTAAACCAACTCCTCCTCCTCTTCGCTTTCCTCTTATTATACATCCCATCATCCTCCTTCAAAACCCCTTGCCCATCTCCCCTCCTCCGTCTAGCACTCCACCAACTGTCTTGTTTCCTTTCTCCGATAACTCCATCGCCCTCGAAATCGTCAAAAGGCTTATCGAACGAGGTCGTCGTACTACTTCCATCATCATCTTCATACGGAGACAGCAGACGATCTGTAGGCGAGAGATGCGATTCGGGGGATTCGGAAGTCGGGAGGCTCATGGTGAGTGATGATTTGCGGTACTGCAGTGATGGCGATGGTGCGGGCTTGGCATTCAGGGTCCTGGCCTGGGTGTGCAGATGGAGGAAAAGAAGCTTTGGCTTGGGGTTAGAGCGCCATTCGAAGATTTTGTCTTTCTTTCCGTTTTCTTGGAGATATATAGTAGGTGAAGGATTGGGGCGCCGAAAAGAGGGTTTAGGATGAATTCGATTGCGGTAATTCTTGTTGGTTCGTTCGTATTTGCAACGCGGCCAGAATGTCACTGCTGACGAAGCGTGGAGGGAATCAGCCGTTGGTTGGATATCGCAGAGAGTGAAGTCGCAGAGAATGTGATATGAGGATATAAAAGAGCGAAGAAAGAGAAGAGTGGGAGAAAGAGAAAAGAGAGAAAATAAAGCCGTCGTTTCTCTCCAACTGCACTGCACTGCACTGCACTGCCGCGGAGGATACTCTCCCCCAGATTCAGATTTCCCATTTCCCCCTGTCAGCTCGCTCCCATCAGGCACGAGGGTCCATCAGGTAGGTCCAGGTCCCTGCAGTTCGACGGTCCAGACCCACGGAAATACCCACGTGTGCCGTGTGGGTTGCTGCATCGAGGCAAGTATATCTTCATCTTTTCTATTTTCGCTCTAGTTTCTCCTATTATCGCAATAATTATTGTATAATTTATTTATTGAATTTATGTCCTAAAAACGCCCATTATTACGTGCTTTTCTCTCCCTCCCGCGCGGCTCAACCCGCCAAGTCACAACCCCTGCCCAGCCCAGGCGAAAAGTCTTATCGCAAAATCCTGAGAACTGAGACGCGCACAAACCTCTCCTCCAACAACCTCCCAAACACAAACACCTGCATCTTCAAAATGCCTCATAAACATACCCGCAAAGGCGCAATCGATAAATCAACGTACGTCTCACTCCATTGCCCCGCATCAAAGCGCAATACACAAATTTCTAACTCCCCTCCCACCACAGAACAGACCTCCCACCCACCCTCCTCGCCCACCCCCTCCCAGTCTCCAAATCAGCATCCGCAAACGGAATCTTCACCACCTCGAATACACGAAGACCTAACAAGAAACGCAAACGCAATGACCTCGCGGACGATACGCCCAAGGCTTTCGCGCGCCTCATGGCTTTTCAGGCTGGGAAAAAGCTACCTAAGGGTCTAGATGATGGGGTTCAATTGAGCAAGAAACAACGCAAGGCTGCTTCCGCCGCCTCGAATCCTAAATCCAATGAACAGCAAGCCGAAGAGAAAGAAAAAGACGAGCCGAAACAGCAGACCCTGACCATAAAGCCCGGTGAACGAATGGCTGAATTTTCCGCTAGAGTAGACGCCGCATTACCAGTTAGTGGCTTGATCGATAAAGGGCTTGGGAAAGCAGGCAAAGACCCACTAGGCCTCAAAGTCGGCCGAACCTTCAAAGAAAAGAAAATGCACAAGATGTACGCTGAATGGCGCGCCGAAGAAGCCCGTATCCAAGATCGTCGCGCGGCAGCGCTTGAGGATAAGGAAATGGAGGAGTTGGAGGAGGGAGAAGATGGGCGTGTGGTGTGGAAAGATGATTCTACAACTACTAAAAACGGGAAGAAGAAAAAGAAGGGGGGGAAGAAGAAGGTTGTGGGGGAGGTAGATGACGGAGAAACTGATCCTTGGGCAAGCATCCAGAGGGAAAGGGGAGGTAGAGCAGCGTTTGGTGATGTGGTTCAAGCCCCGCCTACACTGCCGAAGCTGAAGGAGAAATTCAAGGTTAGAGGGGCGGGCGTGGAAGTCGGTGATGTGCCGAGGGCGAGTGGGAGTTTGAGGCGGAGGGAGGAATTGGGGGAGGTGAGGAGGGTGGTGGTGGAGGGGTATAGGGCTTTGATGAGGGATCATAAAGCCAAAGCCGAAGCCGGGGAAACTTAGGTGCTTGCGGAGGGAATAAAATATTCGATTTCCTGTCTGTGTTGTTGTGCAGAGTTTGTTTATGGAGCGTATACCCATAGCAATACATCCCCTTTCTCGCCCAACCGTCTACGGAAATACTATTCATCTCTGTACCCATCCTCAACCACCACTTCCATAATCCCACGCCTTCAACACCTCCCGATACTACCCCTCTTCCAATCGATGCCCTAATATTACAATAGCAACTCCTTATCATGCTATCTAGACCTTGCTCGAAAGAATGAATCCTTACCCTTAGCTCCTTTTTAGGCTTTCTGCGGAATCAGATCGGGTATGGGGAGAGCGCGGTGAGAGGGGAAAGGGAGGTTATGGTGTCTTTAAAACCCCTTCCCAGCTTTCCTTCCCTTTCCAGTTTCACAAATTCGGCGTGCTGAAACTTGGGGGCCCGGGAATATGTTGTGAATTTTTTATTTTTATTTTTATTTTTTTGTATGTGGGTGGTTAGTTGTGTGAGTTTGGGCTTTAGAGTGGGGGATGGAGTGTGATGGTGGGAGGGGGATTGAAATTAGGATAGAGGAAAGATTATGTGAGGGAATGAGGGAGGTTTGTGTTGCGTGCAGTGGTGTTTATTTTATTCAATGCAATTGCAAGCGCAAGATAGGCATGTGCTTGGATGGGCCGTATATTAGTCTTCAAAGTCTCGATTTGACGAAGGGTGGACGCGAGACGTAAATTTACCTAGTAGATAAAAACCGAATATATTTTTTCCACGGTTTCTGATCGAGGGATTCCAATGTTTAGTTGCTTCTTTCAATGACTGCATATGTATCCCACGCACATACTCCTCCTTCCTCCAGACTCTCCCTCTTCATCCACCTCCCCAAACACCCCTCACACCCGCTCTCATTTCCCAACTCCCAGAATTTGATTTCATACCCCTTTTACAATCAATATATCTTCCACCATATTCTCCGTTGCAACGACGTTGCCTTATCCCATTCATCCGAGCAGTGAGGCTCGGTATTCGAGTACAAAGATAAATTTCCATTTTATGACGGGTGTGGTGCTTGGGGGGTCATTGTGAGGGGTTGTGATTGTGATATGAGCCTGCGAAGATTTTATGAGTGGCGGGGAAGAAGAGAGGGGTGTGGTCCGGAGTTGAGGGGATATGATATGAATGAGTAGAGAGGCTTTGAATCAAGCGAATTGAGGGGGTCAGGGGATGGAGTTTGTCCGGGATGAATGAGTGGGGTGGGGTGTTTGCGTGATGGAGTCTTGCGTTTTGTGTCAAGTGGAGTCAGGCTTGGGAGATAAATACGGGACTGGGATTCTGGGGATTTGAGACCTCCGCGCGGTGGGAATAATAGCGAGACTGTTATTGTCGTGAGCTTTCCATACGCTTTGTAATGCGTACGTATGCAGAGTTGAGCGTGGATTAGGGAAATGTTTTCGAGGAAGAGAGACGATATGTGGAGGTTTGGAGCTGTGGGTTGGGATATCTTCGTGATTGTGAGATTCGTGGGAAAGAGATTAGGGGAAAGGACTGAGAAAACGAGGGATTACGTTGAAGCGGAAATTGCGATCGATGATTGTTGGTAATTTCCAATGAATTTTGTACTCGTCAAGAAATAAATGAATAGGTCGGTTTGACATATATAAATCACAGTCTTCATTCGTGACTCCGTACTTCCAGTCACTTGAGATTCTGAATCGACATCTCCTCCACCCTTGACTTTAAATTTGTATTTAAGGTTCCCAGCCATCCCCAGTCTCTTCTAAACTTTTCTTCGTTTCAAACGTAAAAGAAAAGTGTCGCCTAAGAACCATTCAGAAATGCAGCCATCCTCCAAATTCTACACCGAGAAATGGTGGCGCAGAGACATGCTAGCCTGTAAAGGCCACGGTAAACGCAATAAAGATTTTACATTTAAGGAAGAGAGTCATAGGGAGCATGTGAGGGTGTGTAAGTTGGGGAGGAGGTGTCCGCATGACTGTGAGAGGTGTAGGGAGGTGAGGGGAGTGGGGGGGAGGAGCGGGAGGGGAGGGGCTTGAAGTAGACGGTGGGAATTCTAAATGGGTTGATCTTGAACATAGTCTAATGATGATTTTGAAGCAATAGCTGGGAGATGAAGATCGGCTGTTTCCCTGAACGCTGGAGCTGTCTTGAAAACTACGAGAACGGAAATGATCAGCTATCAGAACATAACATATGAGGATGAGTGATATTGTTGATCTTGAAATAGATAACTATTTGTTTGATAATAGCAATCCTAGAGTCATCGATTCGAAGTAATTGCGACAAAATCAGACGTGACCTCGCCCGCCTTCTCAAGCGAACCATTGGCTCACCAGTCATTGCAGGTCGAATTCTTGCTTTGCAAAAGTAACATCGTCATCCAAGTAAGACTCTGGAAGAAATACAGAGGCTCCCTAGGTGGCAATGACCAAACAAAATCAATAACCATACAATGACACGCCTCAGCCCCGTGCGTGTGGGGTACCCCGCCCCCTTTTTAAGCGAGGCCCACCCAACCCACCAGTCTGCTTCTGGAAGTGATGCCGTTACACAAACCACACATGGAAAGTAATGCGGAGGAACTTTACACAGCAATGGCTGAGAGTAACCAACCACTACCCCAGTTTCCAGCTGCCAAGTAAGCCCCCTGCGCCAAGCGAATACGGATAGCCGCTCTTCAGCAGTTAACTTAAACACCATCGCTCCCCTAAAAGCTGCTTCAAATTAAAGAAAGCATGGAACTCGTCGCAATGAAGATCCCCACCTTACTCATCCTCATCGGCATCACCCTAACCCAAGCTCTCCCTCTTCCCCCTCCCTCCCAAAGCCGCGAGCGCACCCTCCTAGCCAAACGCCCCGTATACCACGCCGGAAGCACAGAAGACAGCGGTATACGCTCCATAATCTTCCCTGCTCCATTTTTCACTAACTTGCCAACAGGCGGGTCCGTAGTTCAAGACGGCGTTTCTCTCCCCCACCGCACTCGAGGAAATTGGATCCAAACCAACGCGCAAACCCAGACACCAGACGACGACCAAGAATACAGTACTAGAAATCGTTTAGTCAAGTCTTCGATCCCATTCGATACCAAGAGACAAGCAGAAGCAGCAGACTTCCTCGGTAAAAGCAAAAGAGAGGATCCCAGCCCCGATGCGACTATGATCGAATACGCTCTCTCATACCTAAATAACCATGCTCAAACGCCCAGAAGGGGCGCATATATAGACGGGTCAGATAAGAAGAAAAGAGGATGGTGTAGTGACTGGCCTGGGAAGTCTAAGCGGGGGCTTGAGGACGATGGTTCCGCCAGCGCTTGTACTAGAGGAGAGGGTAGGTCGCTTAGTGAGAGGAGTGTTCCGGATTGGGATAATATCCATTCTAAAGATGGAAGCTAGAGAGGGGAGTCAATCATTGGACGCCGACGATGGATTAGTGTGACAAACCTGAGCCAGGTGATTGGGTTTGGACTTGTTTCGCAGAGATGCTGTTGAGTGATTGGTGGGCCTGTGGGAAAGTTGTTTTGTTGTTAGATATCTAGAATCGTTGTGAGGTTGTACAAAGGATTGGGACGTCTGTCGGTGGTTTCGGGGGCTACTGGAGATAGCTAGAAGGAAAATTGGGGGGAGTGATGGTCATCGAGTGACCGGGGAATCGGATAATAAGGACTTGGTCTGGGCTCGGGGCTTGAGAGGATTCACATATCAGGGGTGTCTAACTTACAATGGAATTCGGAAAGTTCTTGTGGGTCTTTGAGATCAGTTCTTACCAGTATAGTTCAATTCCACTACTTATCGACAAGTATGTTGAACTCTGGGCGAGTGAATCATTCGACTCACATCACTCTAATCTTATGTGGCATTTCCCTTGGAAACTATAAAATGGCTTTGAAATTTACTGTTGCCTTCTCCAACTTACGCCTCCAGCCGTCAAGCCTCAAATCCTCGAATTCGCAACGATTTTTCGCACGATAGCATACCTCCTACACATCCCATATTATCATCGCAATGGGCACCTCGACCTCCAAACAGCAGCCGCCAAAGGCTGTCTGTCCCGGACACAGCGAAAAGAACGACAAGCACGACGCCTGCAAGAAACACGTACGCCAATGCCCCAATCTGAAAGAGTGTAATGCAGATTGCATTAATTGCATGCGGATTAGGAAAGAAAGGGCAGATAAGCTACAAATGGCAATGGAAAGCCCCCTCAGTGACTTGTATTGGGGACTGTGAAGGGCAGAAGGGCCGGAGGAGTTGCATTGATTGGGAGTTGGTAGCGGGATTGTGAATAGGAAAGTTGCATTTCAGCAGTCAATAACAATAGGTCAATTACTGCGAGTGATTTGAAGCTCTGTAGTGTGAATTTGAACCGGATATCCTTCAAAACACGGTTAGCGTACGGAACTAGTTATTACACAGAATGATTTTCATGGTCAAGGTCAACATGAAATCCTAAAGCTTCACAGGGACAAAAAGTAATATTCGACCCCAATATATTAAGCCAGCAGCCCTCCGATGCTTTCGCCTTTGGAATGGTGAGCTATGGGGCGATCAGCAAGACGAAACGCATTGAATGTCGGTTAGTAACCTTCCCACGCCTGTGAATGGAATCTACAATCGTAACGAACTCATCCGAAAATCGTATGAGATCGTATGACTCCAATCTAGGTACAAAAAGTATAAAAAGAGCCACGACCGCCATATCAGGTCGTTTCCACTCCAAGTACCAAAACAACATCTCGACCAAAATATCACGTGGGTAAGGCCTTGCATCCCTCAACACCATACTCCGAGACCGTCATCCCCATCCATTATGAGCAAAGAAACAACAACACAACCATCAACCGGACAATCACCATCGCTGTTGTCATTATCACAACACGAACAATCCGCAGTATCCACGCTCAAGGCAATGCCACCACCAACAAAGCCAAAGTACACAGACACAACCAAGTGCACTTTTCGCAAGAATGGAGGCCACAAGAGTTATAGTTGCGAGGGTCACCGCAGAAAATGTCCCGATGTTATGAACTGTCTTACAACCTCATCTTGTGCAAGATGTGGCGGGATGAAGAAAGGGAGAAAGACCGGCAAGCTGCTGAAATCGCCAAGAAGATCATGAAGCAGCAGATTAAGGATGAAAAGTCATTGTGCCGAAAGGAGAAGTTAGAGAAGGTTAAGAGGACGCTTGGGTTTGGACGTTGAGGGTGGTGAATGTTAGCGAAGAGGGGTAGTGATTTGGATGGTGGAACACTAGCAAGATTGTGGTAGCTTGGTCGTGAATACGAATTCTATTCTTCACTTCGTAATATTTAATCTCCAGTTAGATGTTTGTTGGCAGTGAAAAACTATTCTCGACAAAGCGTAAGAAATGCCTCCATCAAAGCCAAAAACGGAGCTGCCGCAGAAGTGGAGGAATTTCGACCTCTTCGTTAACGAAAAAGACCCTCCCAAACAGTGCCAAGGACATCCTTCGGAACCATATATTTATCCAAATCCCGAAGAGCCTGAAGAGAGAGATCTCAATAGGAACACTTGCACTTTACACTTGGACAATTGCCCAACTACACACAGATGCCCACAAGGTAGGGGTTGCCCGGCGGACCACCCTCGGTACAACATCAACACTCGCGCAAATATAATCCATTATCCGAATGACTGCAGAGCTTGTACTTATGCCAAATACTACCTTGCTGAGTATGGGAAGAGACTGGACAGGACCTACCACGTGAGCAGCTTTGAAAGAGAAAAGCAACTCTGGATTTATGGGTCATAAGGTGATGGACGGGGAAGGTGAATAATATTGAAAGCTAGTGACTATGTTGGATGAATCGAAGTTCTTGCCACCGAAATGCTTTTGATGGAGGTTTATGTGAATAATATAATGTGATCCTGAACTACTATTTCTTCCCTCAACAAAGGCATTTCCGAACAAGACTTGCAATCTATCATTCGAAACATTTTGTGTTCTCGTTGATTCCAACTATTCCACAATACATTCATTGTTCTTGACAATAGCAACTCGTTACTATTCTGTACAGATCTTTTTCAAATCTTATATATCGGCCCTCCGGTTCCGCTTCAAATCTTCTTCTCAACAAACACTTTTCACCATGGGAAACAACACTTCAAAACAATCCGCTTCTGGAAGAACATATACGTACGAGGACTATCAGAAGTGTGGCGGGGGCCATTCTTCTTTCTTTCAAGATGCTAGCTGTTCCACACACATAGGCATCTGCGCAAATAAATCTGGTTGTCCAAATGACTGCGGTACATGCACATGGATCCGAGAGTCCCGTGCGGAACAACAGGCACGGCTAGAGAAGAGTCTGAGGGAAAAGGAACCTCTGAAATCAAGGCTGCACGAGGACTCATGGGACTCACTGAATCTAGAGTGAAGGTAGTAATCTGTGGTTCATAGAGTAGCGTGGCTCGGGTCACTTTAGAGAACGCCTGTTGAGAGCCCACAAACATACTAGATTAATCGAAGATCTTCCCCAAACCAAACCTTTTAGCAGCTAAAATCCAGAAAAAATATTGAAATGTTTTCTCCCTCAATAATCTTCTTTATGTCGCGAAATGATCTAACCCCTCCTCAAACGTGTTCAATAAACTGAAAATCCCATGCCGGCAGCGACTTTAAAGTCATGAATGGCACTCCTTGAAAAAATTACTGATTCATACCGAGTGCTCACACCTTTTGCGTTAATCTTATCCTGCTATAAAGTCTCTTATCAAATCAACCGACGTTTTACTCTGAGCTAAACTATCAACCATCAATATCAAAGTCTCCATTACGAAGTACCCTATACAGCTGTTTCAAAATCTTAACCATTCCACAGCCATCAAATGGGTAGCTGTTTATCCACGCATGACGAAGCCCCACCTTGTCCAGGGCATCAGGAGCTGCGGAAATCGGCTAGTATAAGATGCAAATTGCATATAGAGAATTGCACACGCAAAAACAAGAAGTGTTGCATAGAGGATTGCAACGAGAGATATGGATGCAAGTTTTGGCGGGTCGTCGGTGCTGCAGAAAAGCTCAAGGACAAGCATACTGGGGGGCTTCTGTGAGGGGCGAGTAAGAGAAAAACTGTGAAGTAAGCTAGATCTTCTATGAGATTTTATAAAAGAACTTTAAAAATGATACGAGCTCAATGTTTTGCCTTGGCCAAAGCACTCGTCAAGAAAGTATCAAAAGAGGAATTGCACATGTACAAGTGACACTTGTCTCGTACAATTAGTGAGTACATGTTTTATGTCTTCAAAATTGCTTGTCCTTTATTTGGCATCCTCAGTTTCGAACCCTCGATCTTCACGTTCAAGATTGACGCGGCTTGGAGCCCCAGAACTTCCCAACTCTGATGGCTCTCGATCGTTGGAGGTAGTCTTGTCTCCGGATCTATGGAAGGTAACCACGAGATTTGAATCTCTGTCGTAGCCATTCCGCGTTTGAAGTTTTTATTTCAATTATTTCGATTTGTTATATACTCATTTATGTTCCTGGATCACTAGCTCCCTCCAAATGGCGGATCCCTTGTTAACGACAATTCCGTAGCTGGGCTGACCCCTTTCCAAATCTTTTGGGGATGTTGCTGTGGGACCAAAGCTGTCCTCTGAGTCGCGTTCTCTATAATATGTCGCGAGGCCATTGTTCTTATTTCCACCTGCAAACGACCTCTCCGGCCATGCTGGTTCCTCCAACTTCACGAATCCCGGTTCGGGACTTTTTGGACCTCTTGCCATGCTCGAAGTCGTTTTAGTAGTGATGCCAGATAACTCGACTGTCCTCCCGTTATCGTCTGTGTCGTCCGGAGAACCTTTTTGCCCTCCTATTCGAAATCTCGTGCGAACAGCCTCCATATCAAAGTCTTTGACAAGCGGATTGAACAAAGGGCGTAAAGAAGGCAAACAGGCTGCGATGAGGTAGAGTCCCGGCTCTATAGTTGTCCAAATCACAATGTCAATGCCTATCCAACTCAGGTCGTTTTCTGGTTTGTTCTTTGCCGAGAAAAGTTTCAAGAAAACTGCAAACCGGATAATGGCGGTAAATATTCCTCTGAAACCAAGTAAGCTTCTGATCAGGTAATAGATTGAACTAGAAAACTGATCTACTTACATGCTCCCGGTCAGGAAGGTAATCGTCAACCCGATCTTTTGATTTCTGGAAGTCTGCAGCGCCCAAATCACCGGTAAGGGTACGGCGATGATTGCAAGATCGGTGAGTATACTGGGTATCCCAAACCATGTGAAGATTTTAAATTCATGCAGACAACGTCCGCCGGGAATGGTCTTGTCCCATTGATAGGCAAACGGTGTACACATTCCAAACTGAAGGCTAGCAAATAGGATCCAAGCAACAATCAGCACAGCGGCTATTGTATATACGGCATGTCGGAACGCTCTTCTCGAGAAGACTCGGAGGTACAAAGCCAGGATTGCAAGTTTCGGTAGGGTAATTGCTGCAGAGTTGAACAGTGATAGTACGATCAAGAGCTTTAAGTTCAGCGTCTGTTGACTCAACGTGAGCCTTGGCCAATGACGTCCTAACCCAGCCTCGTTGACGAACACTATATTTGGAAAGATTAGGACAAATGATAAGAATGGACGGTATGGTTTCACTCACCGAAGCATATGATGACATGGCTAAAGGTAACAATATATGACGGCACCATTAGATAGGTGTGCATGCTATTCATAGCACCAATCTTGAATGTCGAATAGAAGAACAGAGCAACAAATAACGTTTCAACCACCCCAAATCCAATTGCGACACGAGTAAGCCTGATGGCCTGGCTTTGTTCTAACCATTCTGGCGCAAAGATACTCGGGTAGTTTAATGATTCTGGATATACAGCGATGGCCTGAAGTAATGTTGCGTTGTTGGACATGTCGAGGTCGTACACCCAGATGAAGGAGATATTCCTTCGGGAGTCACGACGGAGCACAAGCTGGTCGCACAAATAACGAATTTAAGGCTTGCGGAGGTACATGCTGAAGTCTAATCTCGCGGGGGAACTTAGGGTAGGGACGTAGGTGAAGTTGAAGAAATGAAAGTACAACACTCAAAGAATTGGCTGCCTCTCTGCTTCTCAACGGATAAGATAATTAAGAGGAAAGCTTGCTATCGTCAGGAGGTCCTGCCGGGCGGGGGTTACAGTCTTGGAAATACCCCGACACACAGTACGGGAGTCAGTGCTTCGGCATGTCCGTTGCTGGTTCGTGGTTTCAGGATTTGGATCCCGGTACGAGTCGGTCGTCGAATGCGCGAAAAGTGCAGATCCGTGAGGCACAGAGGCGTGGGCACATGAAATGCAACGGTGGCAAATGTGTGCGAATCGTGGGTTGTAAGCAAGAACAAAACAATACTGCCCCTTGCCAGCAACTTCGCAACGGCAAATTTGCATATTATAATAGGTTCCTATCTGACTAGAAGAAAAAATAGATGCCCACCATGAACAAGACATTTTTGCTTACAGAGAACACTTGGAGACTTTGGTGAAGATTTCGTTGGTGTTAATTTCGACGTTTTTGGAGTTGGCCATGCGGGGCATTTCCGTCGCCGCGAGCCTGCCAATGGACGGAAAGGAGCCTGCAAAACGTGGGCACATCGTGGAGCTACGCCGCACTTAAACCATGACGGGTATTAGCTCGTATGATGCAAGTCAGACTTAGTGCCAGGCGCCCGCCAAATCTCCGCAATCTGCGGAATTGTGAATGATGGCTTGAAAATAAAACCTCGAGGAAAAGAGACCAGCATCATTGTACCTTTGATTTGGCTTGTAATTTCGACAATGTGTATTGAACGAGAGTGCAATGCGAAAAAAAAATATGAGTTAGGTTACGGAGTGAGAAGGTCACAGGCATTAATCTTAATGAGAAATTTCGCGGAGAACTACGCCACACCGCAGTCCCAAACGATGAACACCTGCAGCAGTGCAGCCATGGCGATTGATAAGCTTTGCCGTAAACGCCAAAGCATCATTTGTTATCACAATTTAAACCCAGAGATAAGGCGGAAGGCGTTGTATGATCAGCAAAACCACGTGTGAACTAGTTGTCTAATTCTTACCACGGAGCGAAGATGAAGAGAATTCTATTGTCTAAAAAAAGCCATCCTATATTTGGCTCCAGAACCGGCAGGTCAATTAACTAAAATCAGGGACCGATCTACTAACGCGGATACGCGATTACGTCCTATTTCCTGTTGGGGAAGCTCGATAACCACCGAGGTTATTTTCAAGCCAATTAGCCGGCTCAACGCCGATGTGTGTCTCGGGAAGGAGCTGTCAGAGTTGGCTTTTGCATAAGACGGATGTTACACTGCTTCCTTCTAACGGCCTAAGCGGCCACTAACAGCGGGTGGATGTGAAGCTTGTGACCCCGCGTTCGCACATCATCAGTTTTACAGGCGTGCCATGCTGCTGAGTGATCCCATCTACCTGGTCTCCGAGGCGAGTACGCGTGGAAAAGGATTCTTTCTGGAACTCGCAGATCTTCCAATTGCTCCTCTGATCCTACCAGTCGTTTTCTAGGTTTTCCTTGGGATTGTGCGCTGCAAAATTACCCGAAAGTTCGACGTCGAGGCACAGTTCGGGCCGGTCGTATTCGGGAAATACAAAGTCGAAATTGGGCCGTCGACTTTCTCCATTTGAGGAATTGGACTCCTGATTTACATCAAGTCTGGATTCAACTCAAGCCATGTGTAGATTCTTGGTATTTTTACAACCATCCTGCTATAATTTTCTAAAAAGAAAAGAGTCGTAATCGTTTGTAAATCCGCCGAGGGTGGAATGCTAAATCATGAACTTCAATATTATGTCGCTGGCGCAAGGCGTCTACGACATGCTCACCTCGGATTCTCCTTTGTATCTTCTAAAAAGTGGTTTTCTGTTTCGAGAATGAAATTGCTCTTCTTCAAAGGCCCCCCATTTCTCATTTCGTCGCACATTTATTTTTTGGTTGCTTTACTTTCGTCGGCGCGTTGCTCTTCTACTTCGCTCCACCTTGGACCACAACCCCACTCACATCGCAAGCGTGTGGCGCCATATATTCTCGCAAATCGAGACTTCAGTCCTTATCAATTGATGTCAAAAGCGGGTTTTTGCAGCACGATCTGACTCATGTTGGTTCCAACATCCAATCTTACATGGTGGGGCTGCGATGCTGGATAGAAATTCCCACCACCTCAAGATTCTTGAAAACCATGCAATCAAGGGACGCCCACAACAATGGGATCCAGCAAAATAGACCAAGAAGATGGCCAATTGCAGCACGAGTCGAAAAGTTCGGACAATTCCGCTCCCAATGAAATCTTGGAAGAGGGCACCGAGATACAAACCTCAGCAAAGACCCTAGAAACCAAAGAAATCGACGAAAACGAATATCTTTCAGGATGGAAGCTTCACCTAAACACGGTCGCGTGAGTCTCACAATCGCCTCTTACATTTCAATAGCTGACCGTTCCAGACTCGCCCTCGCACTATTCACGGCGCAAATGGAATCCTCAATCGTCAGCACTTCTGTCCTAGCCATAACAAACCAATTGAAAGGATTCGATAAAAGCGGTTGGATATTCACTGCGTACCTAGTAACGTACACTGGTACGCTGAGCTCCCGTTCCGAATCAAATAGAACTCATGGCTTGTGTAGGTCTTATAATCATCTGGGCTAAACTCAGCGACATATATGGACGAAAGTCGCTGCTCCTACTAGCTATTTTGGTATTCATTATCTTCTCGGGAGCCTGTGGGGCAAGTCAAACGCTTATTCAACTGTGAGTGGAGCGGAACTGAAGCAGATTGCAATTGGGGGCTAACATTCTGCAGTATTATATTCCGCTGCATTCAAGGTATCGGCGCATCTGGAATCTTCTCCCTGGTTGTAGTGGTCTTCTTGGACATGGTGCCACCTAGAAAACTTCCCACTTATATGGCTATGATAATGGTAGTCGTCATGTGCTCGGTCACTTTCGGGCCATTGGTGGGAGGAGCGATTAATGACAATACGACTTGGAGGTGGATATTTTTGCTGAAGTCTGCTTCCTGTGCTATTAATTTCGTCGTCGGCTAAATCTCTTAGTGTACCTCTTTGCACCGTTTCGATTGTCGTACTGTTCCTTTTCTTGCCGAAAGCATTCCCGGGACAAGAACAACTAGCCCAGAAGAAAATATCATTTGCTTCGCTGCAGAGAGTAGACTTTTTGGGAGCTATATTATTATTAGGGGCCTGTGTCCTCATCGTGGCCTCCATGCAGCAGGCAGCGGAAGGCTATTCATTTTCCTCGAATGTTGTCCTGCCTCTCCTGGTGTTCTCCGGCATGTTTTGGATTGCGACTCTTTTGTGGCAGTGGTTTATCGATGGTCGAGAGCTTCCGGAGCCTGTATTCCCTTGGCGGTTTGTGACAAATCGTGTATACATGGGGATGATTCTGTACGCACTCATTATTTCATTCAGGATCAGCATCTGTGCTAATTAAAACCAGGAGTACGTTTTTCTCTGGAACCCTACTGACGGTTCTTACAATCCAAATTCCGCAACGGTTCCAGACTGTGAACGGAGACTCAGCCCTCACGGCCGGAGCACGGTTGATTGCATTTGGGATTCTGGTCCCCGCTGGGTCCGTCATCTCGTCGATAGTTGTCGGTAAAACTGGAATGCCTCCCATATTCATCCTCTTGGTTGGTGGCGTCCTGGAAATTGTGGGGGTTATCGGGCTGTCAAAGACACCAACTTCATTTAACGTATGGGGCCCCCAGTATGTCTTCCAAATGATTGCCGGACTTGGAAATGGGTGTTTTAATGCTCTTCTACTGCTTGCTGTTCCGGTCGTTGTTGAAAAACGAGATCTAGGTAAGAATAGGCACTGCTAGCGAGAAATCAACTCGACTAACACGAGCTAGCTACGGGGTCTGCCGCCATTACTCAATTTCGAGTGCTTGGCGGAACAATTGGGCTGGCTATCGTGATCAGCGTCATGAACAGGTCAATCAGGTCCGACTTATTGGAAATACTGCAAGCGGAGGAAGTGAGAGCAGTGCTTGATACGACCAGCGTTATAAATTCTTTTCCTCCTGACGTTCAAACCAAGGTCAGGGCCATTTTTGGGAGAGGTTATAACCTTCAGATGGAAATCATGATAGGGTTTGCGGTGGCACTGATTCCGTCGACACTGCTGATGTGGACGAATGATCCAATCATGATACCGAGGAAGTGATTGGAGGACGCGCGTGGCAAGTGCACAGCAATACCAACATTTGAGTGTGGCGTTCTTCTTCCGCCAACAATGAAACTCGCCTCTGTGGCTTGGAAAACAGACCGCGCATGATGCGTGCAGGACGTTGGAGATTCAAATGTCAAGGAACAGCAAGCGGTTCAACGAAACACTTGTTCGAAGCTTGCGAGTACAAAATTATCCTGCCGAGAACGGACCACCGGTGGGGTTGGGTGGCAATTGGTGTCCAAAACAAACAAAATGACTGCAGATGAAAGTATTTATAGTACAAAAATGTTCTAGTAACCGCAAATCGCTTTATATCAAAAACTCTATGCTGCCTAAGATACTCAGACTTGTGCTTCGACCTCCGCAACCCTGGGGATTTTGTACAAACTCACTCCGGCGAACTTAGCTACCATGTCGACCTATCAACAATTAGAGATAATCTCATACTAGCTGGAGACTTACACATTGTTGCACTAACTCTACATCATGTGCACTGACACCAATCCGTCGAATACCACGTAAATGCCACGCAGTCTGCAAAGGCATATTCTGAATCATGATCCCGGACAACACAACCAGCTCCGTCTCAACTGGTCCAAGAATGCTGTGATCGGATAGGTAGAATCCGTACGTGATTTCACGAGAGATGAAGTCGAAGTCCTTGTGAGCAATGAAGTTCTTCGTTGCATCGGCTAGATCCCCCGCGTATATCGTTTTCAGCCATTTCTCGCCTCTAGCGAGATTCTCAGGGCCAGTCTGCCATCCTTCTCTGATAGTAAGGCCTTAGCAAGGATTGGAAGAAAGACTACAGATGCTGTACCTCGAGAAGGAGTAATCCTTATCCTCCTCCCTCTCCACTTGCACGATGGAGATTAAAGCCTCGATGGGTCTCACTACCCCGAGTATAGGTATGTTCTCCACCAGGCCTTCACGTAGTCGTCGTACAAGAGCTTGCCTGGACTCAGGGGCTGCAAATTCCGGTTTGCTGATTAGGTAGGTATACAAAGTCCCAACGTGCCTCGGTTCTGATCCGACCAGAGCAGAGAGCTGGTAGGTATCAGCGAAATCTGTGCTATTTAGCTCTAGCTAGTTACTCACGACGGGCAAGTACCAGTTGTCCTCCCCCAATGTCTGCTTCGGAAATAATTCTTCGATTGATTCGAAAAGAGCAACGGCTTCTTCGGCAGTTGGTTCGTGGGGTGTAGACATTTTGAATGTTTGGGCAAAATCGAAGAGGTGAGGTTTACTAGTGGAGAATATATGTCTTAAGTGCTGTCGATCGGCCCCTGGACCGGGCCAGCACGGTCGGGAATAAATGGAGCTCAAACTTACGAGCAAGGCTTTTCACCGCTAGTAAAGGCAATTGCTTTGGATTTTCACCCCACGTTCCCCATTAGGCGGGGGTAACGCTGGAAATTAGCCACGCATGTGTCCGGTTCTCTCACCTGCAGCCAAGATCGTTCAATCTGACCGCCATCATGATGGTAGCTGACATTGCATACATCCCGCCCTCTGCCGGGCTTGGCCTACTTGTTGCACTCGGTGGAACTTTCCAAAAGAGATAAATCAAAGACAAGCTAATACACTATGCCATCAAGCATTGGACCGGCCAAGCTCAATCGAACAACGCGCAAATGGGAAATTGAACAAGAAAATCTTCATCACCTGCAGGATGAGGGCCATAGCCAGTGGTAGAGATAGAGGAATAAAGAATGTAGATGGAGTAAGGATATATACCTACTTCACTACGTGAGGCAACGTCAAGCCATTGGTAAGGCTGAGGCTTTCAGTGTGACGATAGAAAAAGGAGGAAGAGCTTTGCGGCTGCGGGGTTTCAGCCGCATCACGTGTCTGACAGCCTCGCGGTAGACCGTAGCCGATCCCCCTCTCAACATCCAACTTCCCCTCCCCCTTTTTATATCCAGCTTCAACCTTCCTGGATACAATCACCATGGCCTCAGATGGTCTCAAAGCGATCACAGAATCTCTGCCACCAGCTACCGACCCCCTCACGTACCTCACCATCCTAGAGTCGCAACTATCTCCACCTCTTCTTCCAGCCTTGAACGATATCCTTCAGGATGCACAGCTCACTCAGACCATTGGATGGGATCTCATCCATCTCCTTCTTCCTCTGCCTGGAGCTGAGAAATGTTTGAGTAGTATAGCGAGACTGGGGAATCCGAGGGAGGTGGTGCTCAAAGTTACGGAGTCATTGCACCTGTTGGACCTGGATGCTGTCGAGGAGAAGGAGGAAACAGACGACAAAGAAGAGAAAGAGGTCGCAGAACCTACAAATGTCGAAAGATTCTGTATCTTGGTCAATCTACTTGCCATCCTCCACCCTCGAATCAAGACGAAATACCCCTCTCGATTCCTCTCGACGTCCCTCATGTCTATCCTAGCAGCGTTTCGCCCAACGAACGAAGCAACCCTCGCAGTTATATCCTTTGTGCATACAATATCTGGCAAGAAGCGGCCGCCATTGCCCGGTCGTCAATCAAGCATGAGCGTGACGAAGACTTTGGATGGTTCTCAAGATCCTTCTGCGCCTGACCCAGAAGCCCACGAGGATGCGGAACCACAAGAGGCGGCCATACAAACAAAGCTATTACAATCCTTCGTCACATATGTGCTGCAGGATTATATAAATGCTAAGCCGTTGGAATGGGCAGCCAGGCTACAGGAGTCGTTCCAACCTACCAAGGTAGTGACAGGAAAGAAGAGCCTTGGCGAATCGTTTCGAGACGACCCCGCACTTCAGGAGAGGGACACGATTGTGGGGCAACTTGTGGTATGTATGGGATCTATTCTTGTCAGAACCATCTAATGTGCATAGGCCCTCGCTCGAGATCTTGGTCTATCAGACTCTACCGAATTATTTGACGCCATTTATAAGCCGGATGTGGAGACTACTGAGGAAGAGGAGGAGAGCGAAGAGGCAAATTATCCCACCTCACCAGCGGACATCCCACTATCGAAACCTGGATCTATATTTCTCATCACATGCTTCATATTCGCCTCTATCATGTTCGAATCTAAATCGACACCACCGAAATTATCAATCTTCCCTGATCATGCGAAGCTCGTGAAGCATTTCATTGGTACGGATGGCCCAGGAAACATAGGTGGAGAGGATTCTGGGATAATCGATGCTGTTTTGGCTATTGGGCTATGGTTGGAACACAACAATGAGTTTGTATCTGGGGCACTGGAGGATGATGATTTCCTCCAACATTTGCAGTCATTGTCACTTCTATCCGCCAATACACCATCTCCAACCTTGCGATACGCGGCTCATGTCCTCACATCCAATATTCTCCACGCGCATCCCGTCGATCGGCTGCGGCTTACATTCATCTCTGATACACTAGAGCATTGTCCGTATGAGACATTGAAGGCATCGGCTGTCTCATGGTTAAAAGAGGAGATCATGACGGCTCAAGAACGGAAGTCCGAGAATGTGTTTGCATCGACTGTTGCTCTGGCAGCTGCACAGCCGTATTTGTTCCCGGATACATCAGAGCTGGAGACTGCGAATGACGAAGAGTTGGTTCAAGCCTTGGCGCAGTCTTTTCCGTTCCATATGGCAGTGGCCAATTTCATCTTCTTCGTGACGGGGGAGACTTATAAGCACGTGGTGCCACAGGGAATGATGAGTGTTGTTGAAGAGATATATCTGGGACCCTTGAGGGCTGCACAGGTGAAGTCTCTTGCTGGGTTGGAGGCAAAGGATTCTGAGGCGACCATGGAAGCAGCGCTGTCTGCAGTTGATCTGCAGCTGCTTGGGCAACGGATTTCCATGTGTGAGACTAAGATTGATGGCTGATGAATTACGATAAGGATGAATGATATATGATACCCATCGATGAATGTTCAATGAGTGAGGAAGTGGGGAGGTATATGTGACTCAAAGATTCTGTGAATCACTGACGATACTCTCGTAGATCAAGATACTTATTTGGTTTCACATTGGAAAGTCGCGCTTATCAACTTCATCGCAGCACGAAAGATATCGTTCATCTTCATCTACCCAAGATGTCAATAACATCAGCGTCGTCTTCCTCCACCGAGTCCAAAAGACTCAAACCCTCTTCACGCACCAGTACAAAAACGAAATCACCCCCACCATCCCGCCCTCGATCTCCAAAGCCCCAAAGCCGCAAGCTCCCACCGCCTGATGAAGACCAACCCGGCCCAATAACCTCCCGTCCTCCTGACACTGCCAGAGGAACATCCCCGACCTGGCAAGAAACACAATCCCTCTCCCGCCGCGTTACCTCAAAAGTCCACCGCATCAACCTCGCAAAAGTACCCCATCCCCTCCCCCCTTTCCCTTTCTTCAAACCACTGACACACCCCCAGATGTGGGATAACGTCCGTCTCGCCGACAAACGCGGCAACATCGACGAACGAACGTACGAAGACCTAATCAGTTTCTTCTTCGGCTTCGTCCCCATGGTCCTCAATACCCACCCCCGCGACCCGTGTGTAGTCACTGGCAGCGAGTTGTTGGTTTACAGGGAGTTGATGAGGGTGTATGAGGATAGGGGGGATGGGCGGAGGAGGATGGAGAGGGTTGTTAGGGGCGAGGGGAGGGTGCATGAGTGGTATACTAGGCCGAAGGAGAAGAGGGGTGGGATTTTGGGGAGGTTGTTTGGGCGGTGAGGGGCTTGGTAGTTGGTGGGGCAATGGGCTGATGGGGGGGGGGGGGGGGGGGGGGGGAAAAAAGAGGGGGGGGTGGG
>Ga0247778_1000323_pt1 | contig 73904 bp, 64 predicted proteins | sample UWRJL049202B5_FD_179939 | JGI IMG/M metagenome (GOLD analysis project Ga0247778, IMG submission 179939) | Plant litter microbial communities from Arlington Agricultural Research Station in Wisconsin, United States - UWRJ-L049-202B-5 | ecosystem: Environmental > Terrestrial > Plant litter >... | reverse complement strand
TTTTTTGCGCATCAGCTGCAAGGTTCTCTCTACTCTTCGATGTCCGCCATTAGCCACCCTCGCAATATTCCACTGCAGAGCTGCTTTCCTTCCAAATACGAAAGCCTGACTCGCCTACAACAGCGCTCAAATGCAACCCGCCGAAGAATGCCCTTCTCACATGCAAAGCCCCCCGCCCAATGCAATTTCTTTCTCCGTCCATTAGCCAGCTCCAACATCTATTTTGGCCGCAGCAGCTTATCTGCACTGTATCTAGAGTGCTCCTTAACCATCTGGAAGAATGCCTTCTTGTCCGTCTGCCCCGGATTATCTCCCACCCGCCCCGCAAACGATCTCATCAATGCACCCGAAGAAATGCCTGTTGCTGGAATTGCCGCAATGAGCTCCTGGACGGTGATCGGGCCTAAGCTTGCTGGTGATTGAGCACGTGCTGCTTCGGTAGTACCTGTCGCCACGGATTTTAGTAATACGCCATGTAAAGTTGAGAGATAACGTGTAGAAGTGGGACAATGGAATTGCCCAGACGAACAGGGTAGGGTGTAATAGCTGTGGAAAACAGGATGCAGCAAGCGTCGAAGCTCGTGCGCCTGAAAGACCTGGCGCCAGAATCCCATGGTGCCCATACGTTGCTGAACATATTCCAGGAAAGACGCTGATGATTTTGCTTTGAGCCACTCGGTCAAGCACGATCTCACTACCAGCTTTAGGTCTATGTGAAAGCCTGAATTGAAGCGATAGAAAACCTCTTCAGGCGGTACAATAGGCCTCGGCTGGATCCACCTTTCGTGAAACCGATACTCCAATGTGGTACCAACAAAATAACCATTTAAATATAAAAAAGGAGATGGGAGGGTAGATTGCATACTTTGTCCTTGGGCAGCTGGGCTCCCAGCGCGACTTCCTCCTACTCCAATAGAGCCAGCTCTGCCTGGAGCTGGACTGCCCGCACGGGATCCTGAAGGAGAGCCGATACGAAGCTTGATCTTCTTCTTCTTGCCACCATCTGACATCTCGCCACCAGTAGCTTCACCATCGCTCATTGAGCCGCCATAGACCGGACTTGGGTTTGGTGGGGCGTTTTGGATTTCGGAAAGTTTTGACGGGTTGACGTTCAATTTGATAACGGATGATTTGCGCACTTGGCTGCCTGCTGGCTGTGAACCTGAAGGCGCTGGAGACATAGGACGAGATCCCGGGACCGGAGTGCTCGTGCCCGAATGACCAGGAGAGGCGTGATGTTTCTTCTTGAGCTTCTTGCGCGAAGATTCATTTCCGGATGATTCCGAAAGGTTTGGAGAACCGGAGCGTTTGAGGTTGGTTTTGGGCTTCTTCAGCGGATCGGTGTGCTTGGGTCGACCAGATGGCGTATTAGTTCCTTTGGAAGACGCACCAGAGGGAAGCTTTGACTCGGCCTTCGCCTTCGCCTTGGCTTCTTCTTCTTTCTTGCGATCGGCCTCCTTTTGTTTATCTTCATCGGCCGAATCGTCCTCACTCTGTGTATTGTCAGTCACAAGCTTCCCGCTAAGAAAATACAACATACCGACTCAGAATACGGGTGGTCAGAATCACTCTCATAGATGAGATTCTGCTCCCGTTTCGTCAAAGCCTTCCTAGTCTTCTTGCCAAGCTTCTTCTCGGCTTCCATTTCCATCATCTCCTTTTCGAGTTCTCGCTCGACTTCAGCTTCATTCGCCTGGTCAAAGATATTTGCGGCCAGCTGTTCACGCTTGATCTTCTCTTGGGCCTCTTTCGAATCTTCATCATTATCGGGCTCCACGGTAGCTTGTTCGTCGTCATCTTGAAATAGATCATCCTCAGCGAAGTCAAGATCGTCCATGTCTTGCCGCTCATTCTTGCTCGAGTTTTTGTATGTGTTACTTTCGGCCTTCACCGTATATAACTTGTGCATGGGTGGCGCCTTTGCCTCTCCTTCCTTCTTCTCCTTATCCTTCATGACCCATCGAGACTCTTTGGTTTTCTTGTTCATCCGTGCCTCTGCCTCTTCAATTGTAAATGTCTTGAATTGGTTCTTTGGCGTGAATTTATACCACTTCTCGATAGGAACCATTACAAATCTGGCACCTTCGATCACAAACATGACATTTGTGTCAGAGAGAGCAGCCTCGTAGTTCCCGACCCAGGTATTCTTATTATCGGCATCCTCCAGGTGCCATGGCAAAGCCTCCTCGTATCTTAAGTCGGACGCTTTTTTTTGTTCCGCAGTCTTGTCCAGCCTATGAACTTGGGTGGTCTTCTCGTTCCTATATGCTTGGTTCTTCTTCGCTGCGAGCGCCGAGGCATTATTTCCGGTAGGTGCGATTTGTGCTAGATCTGCTGCCTTGCGCGCTTCCTTCTCCGCCTTCAAGATCTCTAGCTTTTCTCGCTCCTTCGAGTCCATGGGCTCATCGGTGGGCATGTCCTCGTCCTTCGTTCCCTTTCCTGGCGGCGGTTGCTTTGGATCCCTCCTATGCAAGACGACAGGACGAGTGAATTCAACCTGGTTTGCAGGATCGACATCCTTCCTTGTCGCAAATCTAGCAATGTGATATCTCAAGCCTTCTCGAAGGGCTCGCTTCGTTGTATATAATGGGAAGTCGGTGTAGGTCCCTTGTGGAGGAGGATTCGTCCATCCACCGGTTGTCTGCGGGCCAGTGGTGCCGTTTGCAGCTGCTGGCTGTGCGGTACGAGGGCCTAGTGTACCATTCACTGGGTATCTGTGTACGGGGCGAGCAACGGGCGCAGGTCCATTTGGTCTCGGAGGAGCAGTACCAGCAGGCACATTCGGTCGTCGAACAGGCTTCTTTCGAGGTCTCAGAGGGTCGGTAGCCTTTTGTTTTCGTACGAACTGCTGAGGAGGACCGCCATTGGGAGTGGGAGTCTGGTTGTTAGACAACCCAGAGGGAGAGGCGCTCATGTTGCGCGGTGGGGTGCAGTCGCGGAGATGGTCGAGATGGTCGGGCCGCAGATCGCAGGAGAGCAGCGATGCGCAAGAAGCTGTCGACAGCGACAGAGTGTCCGCCTAGTAAGCCGTCATAGAGATATGAGAATGTTCGACGCTGCCTGAGTGAATGTGATGAGGTGCGCTGGTGGGCACAGGTAATGAGATACCGTTGTTGAATTTGCACGGGAGGACGTGTGGTAATATTCTAGTATTAATACTACCTATGTTGTATGTGGAAAGGTAGAGGAGTGCTGCAGCGGTGGTAGTGTATGTGGTAGTGTATGTGGTTGTGTATGTGGTTGCGTGCCTTTGTTTGTGTCTGGAATGAGCAACGAGCACTGAGCACTGAGCACTGAGCACTTGGAGAAGTCGCGATGAAGCCGTGCCCGTGCCTTGTACCCTGGTCATCGCGCTAGTAGATATATACTAACTGCTTCGAGATAGCTTGAGGTGGACACGGAAAGCGGCACTGATTGAATGTGCCATGCGGCGTAGAACAGTCTCAATCGGGCAACCACCAGTGCTGCTTTCTGTCTCCCACTTCAACGATGAAGCATGGCATGTGCCTCGCAGCCCTCTCCGTTCAAATTACAAACCCCACGAGGCTCAATAACTCTATAACTCTCACATATCGCCCTTATCACTCACTCACCGAGTCAGTATCCGCTCTTAATGTAGCATCAAAATCCGCATTCTATGTTCCTTCCATGTTCTATGCTTGTCGAGAAAGTTATCAAATCCTACTGGCTGCATGGGACAATGGACCACGTTCACTCACCCCAACATCTCACCAAGTCACTCACTGCACTTACTGCCATTTACAAGCCGTTGGCTGCCCCAGACGACTGGCATCATAAGAAGACACCGGAAAGGTTGTAGATCATAGGACCGCACGATATTTTCTCAATCCAAGACTCTGGACATTCAGACCGTCTTGCCCTTGCGTTAAAAGTGCAGAACTTCAGGAACTCAAGTCAGTCACATGACCCTCTATTAACGGCCTCATCTTTGAACGTTTCCTCCAGGCGGAGTCAGCCAACTTTAGAAATCTTCTGCGTCGGTCTCTACCTTCAGATCTTTCCTTACACCTTGGGGATACTGTCCGCCACTCTCTAAAGAGCTCCTACCCTTCTGGTCGGGCCAGCATTCCGTACCCAAAAGCAAAATACGTTTTGAAATCACCTTCTGCGACTGAGGGAGCAGGCTGCGTTGTAGCACGAAATCTTGTCAAAAGCTCATATTTTTCCAAGGAGACGTTCACAAATATACCCTGCCGCAAACCAGAAACTCCATCATAGTAGAGTAGACTCAGAGCCTCTCCCTCATCAGCCATATCATTGCCGCCATCTACCTCCATTCTGGATCCCAAAATGTTTCCCTCCTCTGATGAGCTTGCAGGGGCCAGCCCGCTTGAAGCACGTTTGCGAAACATGATCATCAGCAACGCAAATGCTGACGCAAATGCAAACCGATCTCCAGATTTTGGTCAGTCTGCTCAGGCCAGCGAGCAAATTCCAACCAACATGATGCCTGCCAACTCTACTGCTCAAGCGCCTCATACGGAACAGCCACGACTTCCACCTCATATGCAGTCTGCAACTCCCGCCCAACAAGCACAATATCTTGCAAATGCAGCTGCTCGTGCCCAGGAGGAACCAAATTCAGATGGACAGTCGCCGCAGCCAGGTCGAAAACGGCCCAATCAAGCCCAGCGGCGGCAGATGAATTCTCAAATTTCTATTCCCATCGATACTCGGCCTGCTCATAATGCTCGTTCAGGGCGTGGATATGGTCCACCTGGCGTCCAAGCTCAAGCTCAGTGGGGAGCCCATCCCAATGCACAGCAAAATCAAAACCAGAGATACTCGCAGAACCAGCAGTACTCTCCACGCTTTCAACAAAATGGACCCCCTACCCCATATTCTCCTCAGCCGTTCTTTCCGCAAGGTAGCCCCCGGTCGCCGATGCACCCCCACCAATCTGGCCCAGGCCCGCATCACCAACTGACACAAAGACAAGGCCCACACCAGTCACATCAATTCCAGCAAACTGCTTTTTCTCCAAGACAACCTCAACAGGGTAGGCAACTATATCAACCGGGTCCTTATCACGGTCAAGGAAGAGGGGCGCCATCCCATAATCCGCAAGAAGTGTCCCTTCAAGGAGCACATCTTGAGAATCTTCTACAAGAATCCATTTCAGTAGTTCTGATAGATCCCCAAGAGGCAGCAGACAAAGAAGAATTTAGAGCTTTCATAGAGAAAGCATGTCGCGAATCTATTGTTGAATATGAGCAAATTGAGCTTAGTAACAACAAATTTGACCCATCAACGGTGGAACTACAATGCTTTGGCAGCATGATGTCTGGATTCGCGACAAAAGCATCCGACATGGATCTTGCTCTTCTGAGTCCCAAATCAAGTCCAGCTCCGGATTCTCCAGATTCGCCTATTCCTCGTTTGCTAGAAAAGAAGCTGCTTAGTTTGGGATTTGGTGCGCGACTTTTGACAAGAACAAGAGTACCAATCATAAAAGTTTGCCAGAAGCCTACAGCTAAGCTGGTGGCAGATCTTCTTGAGGAGCGAGAAAAGTGGGAGAATGGATTTGGTGCGGAGCACGAGGAGGAGGAGGTCAACGATGCTGAAACTTCCAGGAAGGAGCTGGTGGAGGCAAGCGATGGGACTGCAGACGTTGTCAGTCCTATGCCAGCCAAAGTCTCGTCCAAACCGATCGAGAATTCGTACGAAGGAAAATTGGCGACACTGAAGCAGAAAGAACACCAATCCCTTAATGATTATCTCAATAATGCCAAACGATTGATGAGAAGGCTCGGTGGCCGAGACATTACCGCAACTTCGCCTGATCTCACTGAGGAGGAATCGAAAGTTCTCAATGATATCTGCAAAGCCTTCATCACTGGTCTTTCATCGTCAGAGCTTTCACTGCAGCTTCAAACTTATCAAACGATCGCTCCATTATTCGAGGGTCCATTGCAGCCTCTCCAACGAACACTGCATGGCATTTCAACCCAGGTCGAAGGAGAGCGGTTGGCCATGGCCTGGAAGAGCCGCCCCCTCACAGAGCCTGACGAGCGACGAGAACTCCAGGGTCTAGCGGAAGTAGAAGCTTGGCGCGTGCTCCAAGACAAACAAGGAGCGATCGTCGAATCTATGGGCTATGATAGGTTGCTTTGGGCTGCCGTAGAAAGAATGAAGAGGATTAGCTCTTTGCAGCTGGTCTTCCTCGAGCAGATCCCGTACGAAGAGCCTCTGTCTTATTATACCAGAGCACAAAAGTTGTTAGAAGATCTTAGAGGCCGTGATCCACAACGTTCTTTCGATACTGTTTCGCCAATCATTTTAGCCCATTATATTGCTGGCATCACTAATAAAAAGATCCGCGAAGCCCTCCAAGCATCAACCCACCAAAACGCAACTTTACAACGCGTCAGCTTGCAACACAGGATTTTGCAGCTTGCAGTTGACTACGAGCATGCTTTGACAATTGATTACTATGACAAGGCGGATCACCCAGATGTTGAACAATACATAGCTTTACTGAGAGATCTCAACTTTACCGACCCCGCTTCCCCTCCGAGAAGTTCTACAAGGGACGAATCTGAGACCGCATTAGTTGCGAAAATGCGGGCACTTCCTGATCCTACTTCTGTGTCGACCAATAAGCCCCGGGATCGATACAAGGACCATCTTGAGTTTCCTAAGGATGACATTGGAATACAGTGCGATATCAACTTCTCGGCGCACCTCGCCATCCACAATACTCTACTACTACGCTGCTACTCGCACTGCGACCCTCGAGTTAAGCTTATGATTTTGTTTATCAAACATTGGGCAAAAGTTCGGGGAATCAATACACCTTACCGTGGTTCACTCAGCAGTTATGGCTATGTTCTTATGGTTCTCCATTACCTAGTCAATGTCGCTCAACCTTTCGTCTGTCCCAATCTCCAAGCCATCAATAAAGATCCACCACCCTATCTTCCACCCGCTGAGATCGAAGCTCGCACGGTCTGCAACGGCCGCGACGTACGCTTCTGGCGCAATGAAGCAGAAATAAAGAATCTAGCCGACAAGAAAATGCTCAACCACAACCATGACACAATTGGCATTCTACTCCGCGGCTTCTTCGAATACTACGCACAATCGGGCGCAATGTCAACAGTGCAACACCGAGGTTTCGACTGGGGTCGCGAAGTTCTGAGTCTCCGCACCATGGGCGGTATCCTAACAAAGCAAGAAAAAGGCTGGGTCGGCGCAAAAACAGTTTTCGAAACTTCAGTCGTTGCACCACCCACATCATCCACAGCCAAACCCGAGCCAGTCGAGAGTAACGAATCCGAAAATCCTGCTCCAGCAGCAGAAATCCCAGACCCCAAGCCCGCAAAGACACATCCAAAAGCAGTCGAAGAAACGAAAGAAATCCGACACCGCTACCTCTTCGCCATCGAGGATCCCTTCGAGCTAGACCACAATGTCGCGCGAACCGTGACGCATAATGGTATTGTCTCGATCAGAGATGAGTTTCGACGTGCCTGGAGGATTATTCGCAATATTGGGAAACCGGAACAGAGGGATGGGGGACTGCTAGATCCACTTGATACAACGGGGGCGAATACGAAGGGGAGTTGGCTGGAACTTATGAGTTTAATTCATGGGTCGGAGGAGCAGGAGAAGATGGAGATCAGTATGGAGGCCGTTAAAGTTAGTGAGGGGTCGTAAATTAGCGTTAGTTTAGGGAAGGGGAAATATTCATACAGGTGGCGGTGGGTTGAGAGGGCAAATATACATTACTGAATCAAAATGTCCCTTCTATTGTGAGGGTTTATGATTGATTGCTCAAGTGAGCTCAATTTTCCGGGGTCATCGAATAAACAACAAATCCCTCCATCTTTCCCTCCCTCCTACCTTCAGAGATTTCCAAATATTGCAACTCACCTATGAACCTCACGCCACCTATCATCACCGCGATTCAGCACATATTTGATAAATCCCTTTTGAATCCCCTTTAGCTCCCTATAGCGGCACCGTGTTTGATCTATAAGAATGGGCTACGAGAGGGTGCTGGACGACGACAGGAAGGAAGAGACGAAGATCATATTGAGATTACAGGGCGACGTCGAGACCTGGAAGAGACGTGCTGCTACAGTATAGAGGCTGGCTTGTGGTTCAAGCAGTTACTCCTGGTTTCGAGCTTGAGTAAGAGGTTCTATTGCTGTGGCTCGTATTTCATTTGCTGTCAAGCAAAGACTTCATTCATTATTTGTTCAGTCGTTCAATCACTACCTCAACCCCTTTCGCACCAGCCATTCCCTCCCCGAGTTACCACGCAGCGATGGCGAACTTCTCAGCAGGCCTTACACTTGTGTTTTAACAACACCCATTCCGCACACGCACGTGTTGAGCGGCACTCTCTGCACAGTTGTGCGTTTAATGTATTGTGCTCTCTCGTGAAGTCTCTTTTTATAGACATATAAGGGGGTAGTCCGGTGCTCAGCAGTCAAGACTTTCAAGCTGCAGGTATAAAAGGGCTTACGCGGGGGTATTTGGATCTCAAAAGTAAAGCCATTAAGCCAGAACAAGTTCGCTCCCATGGCTTCTGGCAGACAACTTGAATCCTCATCAAGTAACCGTCTTTTGGAATACCTGAGTCTCGGCCATCTATATCAGATTGGGTGTGAGTGGAACAAAAAAATTCTGCTTCATTCAGTCAACAGACTCGGAGGATTTGCTGTCAGTAAAAAATATATTCATTCCAGAGATTCAACCGGTGAATTCTTGACTCATCTTACTGCTAACCAAAGCTTTGCTATTTGCCATCAAATACATACTTAAAAGGATCTACAAAACCAGCCATCTCCCTGCGGTACATACTTCCACCACATCTTTTAGCTTGGTATTGTAAAGGGATAAGACAGGAGTATACCGCATCCCCTTAAATAGCGGTGACCGCACAAAAGCAAGGAATCTTGAATGACTCCGAAGTAAGTTGTTGATTAAAGATACTATCTATGGAGTCTTTTATAGACGTAAGGCCTCGTCAAGGCGAATGAGCATGAGCGGCCTAAGGCCAAAAGAAAACACACTTCCTCCATCCGCTTCCACCGCACAACAGTATTAGTGGACTCTAGGTCTCGATACTCTTATATATACCTCTCATATCTGCACCGAATCACCCACTAATCGCCGAATTCACCGATTGATCCTTGGGTGCTCCAAGTTTTTAAAATTCACTGTCCCAGCTTCCACGAGTTCAGAAGCATCCATTCCTTCATGGAGACTTTGCTCGGAATGATCTATAAATGACATCCACTGTGCATTGTCTTCCTCTCATCAAAGATAAGTCAAGGAAATACCCCATGTATGTGGTGTCCCCTGTGTTCTTTGGTAGTCATTTTTCCTGTTTTCGATGTGGGAAATCTATTGCACGGGAGAAATATAGCTGGTATCCCAAGGGTGGGAGGGTATGGTACAGTGCAGGAGCTTGTTGTCGAGGTTTGATTTGCTGTCAAAATATCTCATTGTTGGTGAAGATATTCAGTTGAAGTAGAGTCTCCACTTACTATCCCGCAAAGCACTGGCAAAGATTCTAAATCCCTTACTTTAGAAATTTAGGAGGCTTGCGTATACCGTAGCCATGGTACTTCAAATTCTCCACTGTGTGGTATGTTTAGCTTCGGAACATTTTGTCTCGTTTTCGATGTTTTAATATATACTTTTCAATTTCGGAGGAGGACTGGGAATTTAATGGCTACATTATCCTCTCTTCTGTGACTCACCGAATCCCTTTCGTCTATGAGAATCTTGATATAAAAAGGGCCATCCAGTTTCTGATCGTCAAGCATTCTGAGCGTCAGGGACTGGCCAGCCATCACGTGGAGTGGTGGTCTCGCTTTGAGTCCGACTCAAAAGTCAAATTATGACTTTAAAGCGGGTCTACAGCTTTTCAAATTTTTTCTCCAATAGCAGCTTGTGCCATTGTGAGAACTGTCTACAAATTACGATCAGTTGCTGTCAAATTGGTATTTATTGTCAAAAATACTAATTCATTCGTTGCTGGAAACGCGTCTTTGTTCCAATAGGGACAGATATGTCATTCAATCGAACTCTCGAGAACGAATTCAAAGTCTTATGTCCAATGCGAAGAATACTCTCATAAGCCATGTTGGTGCTTCGAAGGTTGTCGTTCTCTGACGCGGAAAAAGATACTTTCGAGGTCTGTTCTCTAATTTATGGCTAACAGATCGCGAAGCTTGAAACAGAATCCACCCTCATGACTGCCATTTCCAACAGGACTTTCCGACTTCCGTTTTCAGGATTGGAAAGATGGGTATAAAAGCATCTCTATTACTCAGTTGATTTTTTTTAACAAGCCCAAGTAAAAGGCAGGAGTTCCTTTCTCAGATGCTTGCTGAGAGATTTGTGGTAGAACCACGATAGACTTCAAGAATTCGAAACAGTGCAGATATTAGATGAGTGAATTTCCCGCGAGAGAGGCGAGAGAGTTCATTGAATGTAGTTTGAAATTACTGTCAAAGTGTGTTTGTTATTGAGTTTCTCCTACGTTCACTCTGGAGGAAGGTGTCTACATATAATTCACCCACCTCAGAACTTGGAAGTCATCCTTTATGGTTCGGCGCTATCAAGAGCCCCGAGAGCCAGTTAATCTCAGGGGAAAACGCACCGAACTGGAAGGAATCGAAATACTGGGTTCCCCTTCGTTGCTCATCATTTGTTCACGCTCTAGGCCAATTTATACCTAAATTGGTGTGAGACTTCAGCGAGAGGATTCACTGCGTCCAAAATGTATCTGAACGACTCTCAGCATGCCGAGCCTGGATGAAAGGCTTTTATTCGTTAGATTATACATCGTCGCTGCTGGATGTGTCATTCATTCATTGCGTCGGTATGTCTCAAATATCTCGAGAACCAGAATTGACCACTGGGCTCGAATTTGGCAACCTGACTACCGCAGCCAAGGTAGCTTTTCAACCTAGTGGACGCAGGCAAACAGATCGGTTGTACTGTTATTCCTGATGGTATTGCTTCTCTGGATTGATTTTTAGTCCTCCATTTTGTACGAAGAGGGGCTCTTGGTTGCTGTCTCGAGGGGTTCCGAAGAACGTCGATATTGAATTTTGACACTTGTTGCAAGAACAGTGACTTTAGTCCAGTAAATTTTATCATTTTGGTACAAATTCAATGTATAAATGGCAAAGTCTTCCTCAGTTTTCTCAACTACTTGCCGATATAAAGCTCTCACCCCCCCTCTCCTTCCCTTGCAACTACCCTGAAATTCTTGGACAACGCGTGACAAGGCCCCGTTTGACAACGTTCTGTTTAGTCCTCCTTCTATCTTCTAGAGTAGAAAGTTGTCATCTTATTTGCCAATCAAAACTATAGTTTGAACACAGCTCAGGGTAGACCATTATCCCTAGTCGCTCAGTCATTTCTTGTGCGTCAGTCAAGTTCTTTTTTCAGTCAAACATTACGTTCATTCATTTAATTAATGGAGTAGTGAAGGGACCTAAGAAAATCAAAATGAATATCAAACTAAAATGAGACAAACAACGCAGAAGTGTTTCGGACTCCCCCAACTCTGACCCATAGATCATAAGCGCAGCGATACTTGCTTTGCCTCTTCTAATGATTCGAATTGCTGCCGTAAGAAAAGCCGATTTTATATTAGAGACGCACCACTTCCTAATTCCGTTTTTTCACTTGATTTTAAATTCCCGGTCCATTTTTCACGGTTGTGAGATGTACAGAGTATCAAAATAGCCTGTATTACACGCTTGAGCACCAGGAACTTTAGTGTTCAACTTAATAAGCTGGCCGCAGTTATGTAAGCACAGATCTTGTCTGCAAAAACCGAAGATCTTGATTACAAGCTTTCTTGCAGCATGCAACCTGCAGCTTGAATGCGAGGAGGCAGCGTCCTCGCTTACAGAAATTCAGGGGGGTGTCGGAACGGGCGCCCGATACCTTTTCAAATCACTCTCGTGAGGTAGACTATTGTCCTCTTATATGCTTAATAATATGATTTTAGGTGACTTAGCATTATGATTGTTTGCATTTGGCTGCTAACTTAATAGCAAAAGCTAGATCGCAGTCAGCGGAAACTTTCGGGAGATTCTCAGTAGGATATCGATAGCCTTCGAGTGAGACATCATTTAAAAATCCATTTTCTCTCGACGCATGGTTTCCGGGAAAACATATTACCCTGTACATAGGCTTCTCTTGACATGCACCTCGCGTCGATTTTCGGTCTTCGGTCGTCAAACTCTCCCAATGAAATTTGCCGAGGCTGCTTTCCGGTAGGACGAAATGGAGCGTGACCCCTCCAATTGACGTACATCGTTACATTGTCAACCCGCCGGCACAGTATTCCGCATTAGTATATTAAACGAATTTTGCATTTCCGGGGAAGTACGAAAATCCTCGTCACTATTGTAATACGAACATCCGAAGTCGATGGCATGAATTGAAACCGTGATGAGGATATAAGTGTCAAGGGCAACTCCTTTGTTGGTCTCAATTCATCAACACTTCACATCAATTCTTGAAAAAGCTTCTTGAGCAAATTGAAAAACATATAAAGCAAGCGAGCATTACAATCACAATGACTTCAACGACTCAAAACGGTACAACCAGCCCACTCAGCGAAAGAATTACAGAATCTTTCCCCTCCAAAACTCTCGAACAGCTCATCATATCCCGCCACTCATCCCGAAAATTCCTCCCAACACCCGTTCCCAAGCAACTGCTTCAGGATTCCCTCAAACTAGCCAGTCACGCCCCCTCAAACTCCAACGTCCAACCCTGGCGCCTTTTCATCGCCACAGGATCCGCCCGCTCGCGCCTGGCTTCAGCTCTCTTGCACGAAGCACGCCTCTCGGAACCTAATATCCCTGCATTGCCTCCCGCTTTCAAGCACTATCGTACAGAGCTTGGATACCAGGTCTACAATATCGGGATGGGAATTTCTCGGGAGGACACCGCTGCGAGGAAGGCTGCTGTGCTGAGGAATTACGACTTCTTTGAAGCACCGGTTGCTGCGGTTGTTTGTATGGATAAAGCGTTGGGATTGGTGGATAGTATGGGTGTTGGGATGTATCTACAAACGCTGATGCTGGCGCTGACGGAAAGGCGGCTGAGTAGTTGTGTGGAGGTTAGTGTAGCGGGGTATCCGGAGATTGTGAGGAGGGAAATGGGGATTGGTGAGGAAATGGAGGTGTTGTGTGGGTTTGCTATTGGGTATGAGGATCCAAGCTTTAAGGGGAATGCCTTGAACACTGGAAGGGATGATATTGATGTCACGACGACATGGCTGGATGAGTGAGGTTCGTGTAGCAGAAGTTACTTCTGGCATGGAACTTGAGCGGGCTGGGGTTTTTAAATATCTGTACTTGAGTGATCGATTTGGAGTTATATATAGAATGGTCATAATGGTAATCTCAATCAAAAATGAGCTGCACGCTACTCAACATGAAGCACACAACCTTCCTCATTAGATTTCCTATGTGACGCGTATGAAGCTTATTTGGGGCTTGTCTCAATATCGCTGAAATATCACAGAATCATTCCTGTGACTGCGTTTGTGGTTTCTAAGATAATGTTCTATGATAAGCATCCAACTAAGGAATAACTTGTTAATATGTGATATTTGATTCAGCCTGGAGTGGTGGAAAAGTCATGAGATTCGGACGACACTTCCCCTTCCTCTGGAATTCCTAAGCCAAGCTACCTTTTGACTTTGCTATTTATTCATCGAAATGACGACTTGTAAGAGTCTCACTGGAGAAAAGAATATTGAAACTATGCATTCTCGAAGTCTCTCTGCTCAGTTCACTTGTCCTACTTGTAATTGAGAGAGTCCCCCGAAAGTTCAAACCACTGAAACCAAACTGATTGCCTTGATATGAATGACTGACCTATATCCCCAAATTTTCTTCCAATTCCAGAATAAACGGCGAAGAGGGTCTCCTCGAAAATGAAGAACAGGACCTCAGTCGAAGAGCACAGCTGCACGCATCGGTTCGAGCCAAAAGCCTCAAGATGACTCGGAAACATCCAAAGCGACTGATGAACGGCCATTATGAATTCGAGAAAGTCAGAAACTTGGCCGATATTCCCACTTTCGCGGCTGACAGCACAATTTTCCACCTCAAATGTACGATTAAGAACCGCTAGAAGCGTCCAAGGTACCATTGCTTCGGATTCCTTAGTAAAATTTCCTTAAGATAAGCCGACTGACATTAACAAACTTGCAATCTTAAATATCTGGCATTTTTCGACGTCGGGTAGCACAGTGAAGGAAGGGTATGCGAATCTTTTTGCTAGACTGGGAGGCGAGAAATAAAGGGGGCGAATGTGCATTACTAAGCGAGGCGGTGAGAAGCCGGTGGCAGAATAAAAAACATTTACCCCTCCATTTTCTGCAGTTGAAAATCATACACAACAATACACACACTCAAAATGCCTACAGAACTAGAAGAGGTTTGTCGCTGTGACCCCATGTATACCTCAATTTCAGCTAATATTCCTTTTGCAAAGCTTGTGGATTTTATATCCCACGGCAATACGCAGGTCCGACAACTTGGTAGGTTCGCACGACCCCGCGTTGGACAGAACAAGAGACATCAACCGTCGGTTCTCTCATACACCTTGGCCTATCTGGCATGTATGGGCTTTGAAGGAATCGAGAGAAAATTGGGGTCGAACACTGCGGATTCTGAATGTGCCAAACTGAGTGGAGCATTTATGATCAATGCGGCCAGGCGAAAAAGCGCTGACTGATTGTTTCAGCTGTCGAGAATCTTGTTCCCTTTTCACTATCTCAACCCGCGATTTTCAAGACTAATGGGCTACTTCCCATTAAAGATCTCAAATTATTAGTCAGGGATTATGAAGTAAGCTCACCAGGCCTCGAAAGTGCTGCTGGATGATTTTACTAACATCTGGGGAAAGAATATAGCCAAAGATGCGATCACGATCCTCATCAACCTCTCGACGGACAAGGACGTCTTGGAGTACCTGGCGTCAGATAAGGAGTTTATAAAAACATTACTAGAGCGTTTGACGGTATGTCCGGTCCCCTTCTTGTCTCTCCAGCACCAGACTAATTCATCCCTCATTCAGAAACCCGAAGAACCCAACGCGAACCTCCTAGCAATGCTCCTCGCAAACCTAGTAAAATGGGACGACCTGAAATACATTCTCTTTCTCGAACACGCCGCCCCCAAACCCCTCAAATCGAATAACATCGCAATCGACCAACTCCTCGACCTCTTCGTGAAAGGCGCAGACGGAACTTACAACAAGTCCGCAGACTTCGACTACCTCTCCTACGTTTTCGCAGACCTCGCAAAGCACGCCGAAGGCCGCAAATACTTCCTCACACCACAAGCATACGACGGCGTCGTGCCCCTCACAAAGATGACAGTCTTTACGGAACATAAATCCGATATCAGACGGAAGGGCGTGGCGAGTACGATAAAGAATGTTGCATTTGAGGTTGATGCTCACCCGAGGTTCTTGGCGGATGACGAAATTAATATACTGCCGTATTTGCTGTTGCCAATAACTGGGAACGAGACATATGACGAGGAGGAAATGTTGGAAATGTTGCCGGATTTACAATTACTTCCACCAGACAAGAAACGGGATCCGGACCCGACGATTGTTCAAACGCATGTCGAGACGCTTACGCTGCTTACGACTACGAGGAAAGGAAGAGATGTGCTGAGGGAGGCTAAGGTGTACCCTATTATTAGGGAAACGCATCTGAGAGTAGAAAATGAAGATGTGAGGGAGGCCTGTGATCGGTTAGTGCAGGTATTGATGAGAGATGAGGAAGGGGAGAAAGTCGATGCGGGAATGAAGGCTTTGCCTGCCAACCCTCGATTAATTGAGGCGAAGCCACAAAATGGAGCAGCTGGACACTGGGAAATGGAAGAGGTGGAGGATGACGACGATGATAAGATTGTAGAAGTGTAAGAATACCAAAGCAGATATTTGGAGCGGTGATGACCGGCTCGGGACCGTGCGATTCTCTTGAAAGTCGAAGTCGTGCTCTGGTATTAATTGTCTAATATCGGCCTCGATGTGAGCTGCAGTTCTGAAAAGGCAAAAGTGCCGAAGATATAGGAGAGACTAACTCATTTTGGACAGAGAAGAGGCGGCATTACAGTAATTTTAAAGGTACCAGGCAAAGCACAACATTCATCAAAACCATAATGCCGCTTTTTGTGCCCAGCACGCCTCCGAGCGCGAGTCTGGGCGTCCCACTCTCTGAGCTTGGACTTGACAAGGCTCTTGGATGGCATGCATGCTGCAAGGAACGGCCCGCCCAGATCTAGGCACATCATCACCGATAAGAGCTCTCCCCCTTGTACGGAGGTATATCCACATTTAGAAGCCGAGGTCAATACACCGATTTCACTATTACTTGAATAGCATCCAGACACATGCAAAAAACATATTATTACTATTTACCGACCCCATCTTAACTCCGGACCATCCCTCAGCTCAGCGTGAAATTATTACTAACCCCCGTAAACGGTGTAATCGTCCCAACAATACTCTTCGAATCCCCATTATACCTAATCCTATACGTGCCCGGCTGCGCATACGTCTCCGTCTCCCAGCTAAGCACCACATGACTCGAGCCGAGTAACCCATCATCCCTTGTCCAAGTGTATACCAAGAACCAATCACTGTCATCTCTCACCGTGGCCCAGTTCCCATTCTTCAATTGCTCGACAGCAGCGAATGTGCCTTCTAATCTCAAGTTGTTGCGAGGATTGGCACCGACGAATGTAGCGTTGATGACGGATCCGATGGTATAGGAGGGGTTGGGCTGCGTTATTACGTCCCCGAATTTGGAGCCGATTTTGGGACTGTCGTAGACGACGGGCGCGATGAGGTCGAGAGAGTTGCCGCGGTTGTCTGGGGGTGTGGGACCTGCTGGTGGTTGGGAAGAGGAATCTGCTGCTAGGTATTTGATGTTGCTTGTTGAAAGATGGATGTATGCATCTAGCTCGTTGGGACCGTAGAGAGTTGATGCTCCTTCGTAGCGTTGAATACCGTACTCTTCTCGTGTCGTCAGGTAGTGAGCGTAAGTATTGGCTGGACCACCTAGGACGACTTTCGGGGGACTGGCGGTGATGGATGCGTTTGTTGCTGCGGCCGCGATGGCGTCTTTCCAACGGCGGCCGGACATGGTTGTTGCTTCGCTGGGACTGATGACCATGATGAATTGACCAACTCGGAGACTTTGGACATCGATAATGTTGGGTGTCCAGGCATAGGGAGTGTCCAATTCACCGACATCCAAAAGAATGGGCTTTGGGCTTTGGCAGGCTTTTTGCTTGGGACCCGGAGCCTTGACGATTGAGGAGACGATGACCCAAACTGGGTTCTGGGCATTAGTATCATTATCGTTCTGAGTGAAGTCAAATGCGCCTGGTCCGTCACTAGTTCCTGCTGCGAAAGAATATCCTAGGGCTGCGGGACAAGTCTGAGCTACTGTTCCATTAGGAAGGGTGAAATTGTAGTAAGTCATGTCGTTGAATGTGTGATAAGCTTTCACACTTTTGTCTGTTACGGGTGTTGCAACGCTATCGAATTTGTCCTAATAGCACGTTAACTTCTGATTTTCGAGAATGAGAATACTTCCTTACGTAGAGATCCTTGGCAGCCTGGAATACCCGACGACCGATTTCATAACAACTTGAAACACCAAGGTCAAGCTTTTGGAACTCAGGACCTATCAAATAAGTCAGAACAAAGTGTGAAATGTTCTACCAGTAGGCTTACCTCGGCCATGACAAGCCTCGCTGGTTCCCCCGCAAGTGCTGTTTTCCAAAGTACACATCTGCCCAGAGCCATCATCGCACCAAGCACCAAGTGTATTTGGTGTGGTGTCTCCAACGCTACTTTGACTGAAGGCAGCCACAAATCCCGGAGCAGCAGTGGAATCGGTTGACATTGCTTTTTCGAACAAGTACGCGCTGAGGCCTTTGTTATCTATGATATGGGTTAGCTTCTGCTCTGCGTGAACGCAAGGGCTTGCTTACCTCCAGATACGTGGGTATTGTTCTCCAACATGGAAGTTCCGTGGACGCTGTGCCTGTGGGAAGTCAGAATTGTAAATTTCAAATCAACGAAGCGTGCTCAATAAAGATGAAAGCCACAATTTCGGGAGGCTGGCTGAGTGGCTCTACCAAGAAGGATTCAAAGCAAAGACTGTAAAACTTACCATGCAAGGATCCCTGTGTTCAAGTTATCCGATGCACGCTGAAAGCGAAGCATAGTAATCGTCTTGTCAACATCGTCGGTATATTGAGCTCGCTCCGAAGCGGGATTGGCGAGGTATGCCCAAAGACTTCGATTGATATTGGCATCTGAAACGGTGGTGTCCGCATAACTCAAATATCCAGGAGCTAAACTTTCATGTGCCCTCTTGATCGAAAGTACCGCGCCATCAACAATCGCTTGATAACTCTGCTTGGAGAATCCAAGCGAGGTGATTTGAGGCAACAGATAATTCAACCAAGCTCCAGGTCCGGAATGCGAATGGGTACCAGTTACGGCGATGTTATTTTTGCTGTACACAGAATATTCAGATCCTAGTGCAGCAACGCCCTCCAAGATGCCATTTCGAATTGCCGTATCTCCAGATTGGGTGTCGAGCACCAAGTAAACGAAGCGATCAGCTGGATTGTCAACGTTTCCAACGATGAAGGACCGGGAGTAGATTCTCTGTCGGAGTCCGGTCCCTGGAAGTCTCAGTCAGGATCACATGATACCTCGAAAATAAGAGACAAGTTCCAGAGGAGAAGACCCAATTTGAGTCCAAACCCAGGAAGGGAAACTGGGCTTGTGACCCCTAAGTTAGACGCGAGTTTACTAACCAGTTTGCGGCAAGCTAGCGTACCCCATGAAATTTAATTCCACGACAGGTCTGAGATCTCTGTCAGTTTGAACGTCTCGTGGTTAGAGAAGGATAAGCTGCTGACCCAGTAACGTCTCCCTTTCCAACGCCAAGGAGATATTGATCCCCATTTGCTCTTGCTAGGTAATCATGAAACTCCTCTGAGCTTTCTACAGATTCCTCGGTCCTCGGTGGCGTCCACATGTTCGCGGCTGCTAGTACCGCTAGAATGGAGAACAAAAATAACAAGACAGCAATCAAAGCAATAGATTTTTTGCTCCATCTTGAAGATTTGGCATGGACCGGAGTTACTTCTTGACCGACAGCTTGCTTCTCATCCGCCGGGAGAGGCTCGTATTCCGCGCGGTGGGAAGGATGCATGGTGAAGAATACTTGTGCAATGTTGTGAAGGAGGAGGAATTTAGAGGTCGGGTCACCGACTTATAGATTCAATCCAGGTTGCGTCAAGCTGCGCTCCGTTCCTGTTGGTGGAGACTTCTCTAGCATGGGACCGAACGTTATCGATCTTTTGACCATGCAAATCGGATGTAACATTGCCCATTACGAGCGCCTTCTCCGGGCGGCGTACGCAAACCATTTGATGGTAATTTGACACGGTCATGCTGGATGTTCTCCATGCCATCTAGGATTCTGGGTAACTGAGGGGTCTGTCGGTGATCATTCCAAACTGAGACCAATCAGCCGGACGGGAGGCCCTGGCAGCGAATAAACGACCTGCCATCTTCATCTTGGCCTGGGCGCGTCCCTGGTCTGCAAGCCTGGAGATGTGACCCGACTGGTGGTCCGTCACCCGGCACTTGCCCCTATTGTCGACGGTTTGCCCCTCTTAGAACTTGAAATGATATCGAATTTTGGATCGGTGTGGGGGAGGTTTGATCAAGATCCTGCTTATCGAATAGCAGGGATGTCAGAAGCCAAGACCTTCACATTATTGAGTTCCTTGCTTTGCCGAGCTCAGGTACACTGGGGCCGGAAGTGGCGTTCAGGGATTGCACCTGACAGGCTTCAGCATTACGGAGGTGGCTTCGCGATTCTTGCTTGCCCCTTCAGCTGCTTCGATTTTCTCTTCATGTCTGGCTCGGACCCGAGCTGACTAACATCGTTACATACACAAAAGTTTCAAAAGTAAATGCTGCTCAGCTCTGAGGAAATACAGATTTCTGTACTGAGCTCAGTACCCTGATGTCAGCCAAGAACCCACCGGCAAGGATCGCTGGCGGGATTTACCTGCACGCTGATCTGGAGCCTCAACTTGCTCAAAGGTACTCCAGACGGCCCCCTTGGAATTGTTTGGGATCACTGTTTCGGCATCGTTGCACTGCTTCGGTCCCAAATTTTTGGATTTTGTGGGGTAAATCTTCGCATCATGGAAGGGTCATAAGCCGTTCCCCAGTCTGTGTCGCCCCACTAAGAAGCTTTAGGTGAACAAAACTCCTATCAAAGGTGAGACCAGGGTGAGAGCTGCAATTTTTGCAATACTTGACATGTTTAAAAGCTGCTTATGTCCAACCGAAATGCCCTCTTATCACCAGAGAATGCCGGCCAAGTATTGCATGTCGTACGGTCCCAAGTTCGAGATCGGATGAATACCGCCGTGAATATTTCAGCCACATCTCCTCGATATTCTTCTATTCCTCAAATAAACGCCATTCATGTGCCTCGTGTATCCGGCCCCGGAAAACACCCCGTAGACTTTTGCCCAGAATTGTTGTATTCGTAAACCCAGCCAAATTACCCCATTCACTCATCTTCTTCCTCGCCATCTTCCTCATCCCCTTCTTCCTCTTCCTCTTCCTCGTCTTCAGACTCGGGACTTGCTCGCCGACTTTTCCTCCTGGACGCACCGTTCTGCTGTCCATTTACGTGAGCACCATTCCGACTTGCTCTCCGACTATCGGCAGCTTCTTCCTGCTCTTCATTTTCGCTTTCTTCCTCTACCCGACTTCTCTTGGCAGCGCCACCACTTCTCCGCTTGCCTCTCAAGTACTCCTCTGTACTAGTAATAGCCTTCTCTCCAACATAATTCTGTCCCGTCCACGCAGTATCACACTTCGGGCAGTGTTTGCTAGGCCTAGAATTCCAGAACGCAGTCTCGCAAATGTCATGTAACCTGACATTGCAATCCAGATTCGAGCATCGCTGACCAACAGTCACAATCTCCTTGCAGGCTTCACAGAACTTAATCCTCTGCCAATCCTCAGGGTCTTCCGTCTCCTCATTATAAGCATCCACAAGCCAGCCTCGTAGCTCCATCAGTGCTCGTGGTGACAATCTATAGAAACTCTCCTTGCTCTTCTCGAGCCACTTCTCTGCAACCAACACATCGAGCAGCTTCTCGGCTTGTTCACCAGTGAGACCCTTGTCAGCAGCCAGCTGGCCTTCCTCCTCGTCATCTCGTCTGCCAGCGGGCTTGATGACCTTTCGCTCTAGTGCCTGCATGCTTCTAATAGCCATGACCTCCCTCCGCCTCGTGTTATGTGTCTCGAATATGGCATCTAGAAGCCGCTTGATATAGAACATCTCTTCGCTCGTCCTTGTAGTCGCCATCTGCGTAAGCGGGTCGCTGATACTGTTCACAATCGCGTATACTCGCTCCTTCGTTTGTTGATGGAATGTACTGCGGATTTCGTAGTCTAGAGGAGAGAGCGCATCGGCTGCGGCGGCGATGTAGGAGTCGAAATCGTCTTTCGTGACTTCTTCGACGCTTACATCTTGATCTGACAAGCTGTTAGGATATGATAAGAAGGATGCGCGCGGGACTCACTGGATTGCACTGTGAATATTGCGGCGAGCATTTTCTTGCCTTCTTCAAGGGAGAGCTGGCCGCGGGACATGAAAGCTTGAAGGAATGCGCGATTGCTGTCATCGTAATTGCCATGAGGGTCATCAGCGTCGACGTCCATTTTGCAGGATTCCTGAGGATTGCTCGGACTTTCTCGTGGGTGAAGTTGACGCGTCGAGATTCGCGGCGACGCGCTGGAATTAAATCGCTACAGTACAGTAGCGCGGGGTAATGTCTGTATTGTACCTAGGGCAACAGATCGCAAACTTCTAACCAAACTCGGGGATTAACTGTCTCTTTCTAAATATTTGAATTTCGAGCTTCTTTGGCCAGATTCTATTTTATCTTTGAAAGCATCCAAGATTTGCAAAATGTTTCAAAGCTGCTAGGACTATCTAAAACTGATTTCAGTTCACTGTAGCAAGAGCCTGATGTTCAGCAAGTCCAGTAACTTCAGTGGTTGGAATATTTTTCTTGCACAGTACCGAACTATTGTACTACATCTTCTTCCAATTTACTGGATAACCGTTGTCTTATTCACAATGAAAAATCACGTCGCATTTGTAGGTGATGTTTGGTTATCAATTCGATTTTCCATTTGATTGAGATACATTTCGCTGCAACGTTTTCGCTCCAACGTTGCTCTTCTATTCCTTGGTGACCGTCACAACGTTTTTGGCTGTCAAAAGCATGTTTAGTATATATCTCCCTGATAGTGCAGATGGAAAATTATTAGTTCGAATAACTTACAGAAAGCTACATAGTTCTTGATATTCTTGGCCTTCTCCAACGGCTCGGGGTAATACCAGGCCGCATTCTTCAACTCGGTTTCTAGTCTCATCAATATCTATTAATTCTAGAGCATTGAAAGGAGTTTTACTGTCAAGATTGATGCTATAATAAGATGCATCTCCTTTCCAGGGGCAGCGAGTGCTGAGGTCTGTCTTGGTAAAGTATGACATGTTGACAGAGCTACGAACAGGGTCAGCCAGGATCTTCCGGATCTTCGGATCGAACATACGACGGTGGGAACTGGGCTGGGTCAGCATTTGAATAGCTTTTTCTAGGAGATGAAATCATACATAGACGTTGCCTTCCACGAACTCGTACTCATCGGTCTCGGCCACGGTACGGCCGGATACGACAGCGGTAGCTTTTCCTTTAGTCATGGTGTTCAAAAGTTGAAGTCGAGGCTGTATTGTATGGTTTATCTGATGAATTAAAAGCTTGAAGTTTGAAAGAAACTCATGACTTTAAATAGAGGACGATGGAGGATGCGGGGAAGGTGATGACAGGAGTGCAGTCACGTGTCATGCAATGATTCCAAAGCTTTCTTATGGGCTTGATCCTTTCTGTTTTTGATTCCATGTATTACCCAGAGCAGACTGACATGAGTTTGGAAACATAAAGCCACATAGAGGATTTCGTAGTTAGAAGGAAGGTGCAGCTCAATTCCAACTACCACTTCCTTTCAGGCACCACGTCATACCGCTCGTGCCTTGGCGATCACCCTCTTTACTTAAGAGCCGACTTCTGAATTTCCAATTTATTTCTTCCTTGGATTCTGTGCTCAGGACTCATGGTACTTTGGAGATGGATGAGGCTACTAGCGCCGTGTATTTCGGTGCACCCCACGTGTGGGGTCGAAGCCGTATCTGATACCCGAATGTACATTTGGCTTACTGAGCAGAGAACCTGTATATTAAAGATTCAAAAATTTATACCCTTTAAATGTTCTCTTGAGGTTTGTGTGACACAATTTTCAACTTCCATTTTCCTATTTTAATTAGAAACCCTTCAAAAGGATAGCAACTGTTCCGACAAAATGCAAAGCACAACGGACCCCGCATCCAACACAGAAGTCGACATCGAAGCCTACCCAACAGCAAAGAAACTAGTAACCCGAGCTCATGAATTCTTCAGCGAAGTCGAGAACCTGTGAGTCCCCATCTCCCCTCTCTGATCACAGCTAACAAATGCCTAGGACACCAGGAAAAGCTCTAGAAGCAAAACTCAACTCTGAGTACGGCCCAGGAAATCCATATTACGAAGACTTCTGCGCTCTCATCAAACAAGGCCTCACCGAGGGCTGGGTAGCCAACATCGAGATTGACGGGCCAAAGTATCGGCGTTCCAAAATCCGTTTCCCGTCTTCAACAACGCATTATTTCAGCATCACGGCCGTCTACATGGATTCGCAAGAAGAGTATGCGGGGCAATATCACATTCATCCCTATGGTGAAATCAACTGCGTGGTGCAGATTGATAAGAGTGCTGAGTTGAAGGGTATGCAGGGGTGGCAGGGAGCTGGCTGGACAAGTCCGGGACCGGGAACGCATCATTATCCTGAGGTTAGAGGGGGCGCCTTGGTTGCATTGTTCTTTTTGCCCGCGGGGAGGATTGGGTATGATGCGAAGCCTGGATTGCCGCAGCCGATTTCTGTTTGATGGGTCTGAAGTAGTCTATATGGCTTGAGCCTAATCATGACTATATCTGTACTTGGTGGTTCACATGCAAGTCAAGAAAACTCTCAACGAATGAAGTGGACTTGAGACATCAATTTCGCAGACATATATCTCATATTCTTCCAAACCCCAAATGGAACAGTATTGCTACCTGTTCTACGTTATCGAGGGCTTAAGTTTGGCCATGATTTTGAATATGCCAGTCGGTGTGAAACACTCCACATACACCCTGATCACTGCCACTTTTCATATTAGACGCAAGAGTATTCCCTCGCCTCCGTTCACCTTTTGTCTTAAGACTGGATGGCGCCAGGGGCAACGGGACCAGTAGGGCCACCATAAAGCGAGAACCCAGGGCAGGCATTAAACGCAGTCGCGTTGGTTGACGAAATCGCTTTGCAACCCAACGCGCTCGAAACCGAGTTGAGGGAGTTGACGAGTGGAGCCAACACTGTGCTGGACAGCGCCTTGCCGGTGAGGGTCGTAATCTGAGACTTCTGGAACTCGTTGGCGAAGCATAATGGTGCCTTGTTGGCATCATCTTGTGTGTAGGCGCCGTTGGAGAGTGTGCTGGCGCTGATGCCATTGTAGCTGTTGACTCTGCCTTGGTTGCAGCCAGGAATGAGTATCTAAGGAAGAAGGAAGAGTCAGCTTTCCTTCTTCGAGGTTGTTTAAGAAGGTGCGCATAATGATTCGGGAGCCGTGGGGCGTCTCGACTGGAAACCTCCCTGGATCCGCTACTTAGGACGGGTAGGAAACAAATCACTCTACAATAATCTTACCTCAGGATATTTCTCGGCGAAGTAGAGAATGTCGGTTTGGACTATCGGAGAAAACTTAGTGATGTCTCATTTGAGCAAAAGGCTGGTGAGAACATACAATAGGGAATGGAGTACTCGTCACTGGGGTTGCGCTTGTACCAGTTGTCGGGAATGCGCTCGTGGCCTGGCGTGTGAACTAGGTTATCCTCTGGGCCGGTGTAGGACATGAAGCTTTTCAAGACGGCCTTGTTGAGAACACCTTCGGGGTACTCGGCGGACTTGTTGGACATGAAGCGGTAGATGAAGGTGAAGGCTGCTTGCGAGACCTCGATACCAGCAAATACATTATCTGTGTGGTTATGAGCTCAGAACACAGTGAGAGTCTGGAAAGGGATTCATACAAGTGAAGTAGGGGTTCTTTGCGATGGACTCCTGGTAGCGGTATCCGCGGAAGTCACGGAGCACCTCTAAATTGTAGTTTGCGGTAGATGCATCGGGTTGGCGATTGTAAAGCTAAGAAACTGGTCAGCGAATCCCCATCAGATATCAGTATGTTATTACACGTACATTCAAGAACTGAGACTTAATTGTCTCCGTGTTGGAACCGTACTGGTTCAAGTCGCTCTTCAGCGGAGAGCTGTCTGTCTCATAATTGCCATGAGAGCCGAGAATACCGGTGTGAGGTAGACCACCTTTGACTGGAGTCAGCAAGATAAGACCAAGAAAGGAAACGTTCCATCTCACCAATGCTCCACGATGTTCCATCACCGTCAACAAAAGCACCATAGTAGCCCAGAAAGCCACCGAGATCAGGTGCCATACCGAACACAGCTTCGGTAGCTTGCTGGAACTGGGATGCGGTTGCAATACCATTGTGTGGAAGATAGTTGTGGTTTGCTAGAGCCTACAGTTCTCAAATTTAGCATTTGTTGACGAAGAGAAGGTCAATACAACGAGGTAATAGAACTATCCATATATTCGGGAGCCATATGGCTCCCCACACTTTCATGTCGCACAAAGGGATGATAGAAAACTTGATAATCTGCGTACATTCAAGCCTGGACACTCTCCTCGTGCATCATTGGGACCCGGTGGGACAAAGGCATGAGCTCCCTGGTTGCTCACATACTGTGCTTTCGCATCAAAAGGGGGTGGAGCGAGCGGAAGAGCACCAACACCCTGCGGGGCAGCAGGATTGATGGCACGGCGTAAGTTTGCACCTTCAGCGGTGAGAGGAGCAGTAAGGGCATCCATCATGGCTGGAAAAGCGGCGGCGCCGCTGGCCAGCAAGCCAACATTCAACGCGGTAACCTTCATGACTATTGCTGCTGATTCGAGAGTATGAAAGAACTTGTGAGATAACGTAGATGAGAAAATGGATATGAACCTATTATATGAGCATTCAGAAGCCGCAAGGACTACTAGAAAGAGACAAGCACGTATTGAAAATAAGCAGATGCTGATTAGCTAACTATGAGATAAGGCGTTCCAAATATTTAAGATAGAATCTGGAGATCGCCGTTGATCTCGCAAACCCCCCTAAGCCCCGCACCCCCTAGGACGTGTGTACCGAGGCCTACTTGCCGCTGTGGAGTCAATGTCGACACTTGATCGACAGACTAGCTCCGGAGAATTCCACACGCAACGGATTATGTGCATCATACTAGACAGTCTAAATCTCTTCCATGGTAGCCTTACATCCCGCTTCGACTTCCTTTGTGATAGCTCAACCCCACCGAGGTTATAAAGCGGGGGAGGCTATTAGCAAGATCTGACCGGATCGTTGGAAATTCAAGATCGCTCAAAACTGTGCTCTCTTCCAGTCATACAGTCAGATGCCTGATCGACAGGCCTCGACTTATATAGTTTTTGGCGCTGGCTCAAACTGTCACTTGCGCAGGTGCTGATTGAAAATGACCTCGGAATTTCAGAAATAGGAAGGCGAGAAAAACCGGCGAACATACATTAGGAGTAGGAGATTCAGAAAACAGAAAAGTGATTTTTTTTTAGAAATTCAGTGTCACAAAGCGGGGTAAGACTATGGAGTTCCCTCTGTACTCCCTTTCTCACAAGCTAATCAAATCGTTGCTTTGCCTCTGCCACGACTTCTGGGTTTTCCTTAGATTCTCGGACACAGCTTGGTGGTATCATACGTGAACCGATCGATCGACTTTCTTAGGAACTCCTGTAGAATAGACTTTGCGTTTCCCACGATTGCATGGAGGAATCCCCCTGTTTTCTTGCCTGTGGGACTCATCACAGGGAACCTCATCATGAGGTTGTTTTTGCATTGCGGAAATTGCCAGCTACTCAGCTTGAAGTGAAAAATGACACGCATTAGATCTAACGTGCATCATGAAAAACATTTAAAGAAATGGCCAGGAATCGTCAGTTAGTTCATTCTTTAGAACTCCAAAACAGTTCTTGTTCAGAAGACGCTCGTTCCTGCACATATTCCTTGAACTCACCAAACTCCAGTGCCCACTCGCGGCCTCAGTCCAAGCAACTCTGCTGCCAGCGCCATGCGATTGACACACTGTGATTAGCAGTCATGTATTACTAGGCCATGACTTACTGAAATGGCCTCGGCGATAGGAAAATTTTGCGAACCGCTTTGTGCAGTCGAACTTTAAATTCCCGCATGGTTAAGAAAGTTGGAAAGCCCCGAGGTCTGTGCAGCAATTTCACACCCCACAACGGAGAGGCGCCACTAATCCGCCATTCTCTAAAACGTGTTCCTGGAAGTGGCTGAAATATTCTAGGCGGACTTTTAGAAATAGAACATGATGAAAATTTCTTGGAAACTCCCCAACGAGCCGCCGAACGATATGAAAGTTTCGGTAGAATGAGTGTGGTGGTGTGAGAGGAGATACTTTTTCTACATCAAAACGGTAAATGTAACACTTTTCTCCCACAATGCAGCCTCGCCGAAATCTATGACCCATTATTTTGCGGCGCCGTTTTGCTTCTCGACTTCCACATCACCGACTCCCTTGTAGTCCTTCAGAACGCCCTTAACACCGTTTTTGATGATCTTACCATCTCGTACCTCCTCTGCAGTAGCGACTAGGATATTGAACGCCTTATGAAGGAACCTTTCTTCTGCCAACGGATTGGCACTGACCACCCGGATTGCATAATCACCACCTACAACACTTGACGTGATGTAAATTTCCCCTCTCTTGTTGATCAATTCAAAAACTTCTTGGGACAGCTTGTCCTGCTCCGCCTTCCCGCCCTCTTTAACTACGATCTTGAAGACAGTCAACGCAAAATTTGGGCCAGCTATGATCTCGAAGACGTCCGGTCTCGTTTTAATTAAGTCTGCAAACACCTCGCCGTATTTGACGTGCTTCCGAATATGTGCTTGAAGTCCCTTGATACCGTAAGTCCGCAGTACAAACCAGATCTTCAAACTTCTGAAGCGTCTCCCAAGAGGAATCTGCCAGTCTCGATAATCCGTAACCAGCCCACTCTCCGAAAATTCATTGCGGAGGTAACTTGGCATGATTGAAAGTGCATCGATCAGATCTTTCCTCTTCCTAACGAACAAACACGAGGCATCGAAGTTCGTAAGTAGCCATTTGTGCATGTTCATGTCAAAGGAATGAAAGTGCTCAAATTCGGCCGTCAAATGTTGAAATTCCGGACACACCAAGGCTGCACCAGCATAGGCAGCATCCACATGGACCCAGATCTCTCCGGGAACATTCGGAGGTGCGTATTTGGCAAGAACAGCGGCAATAGTTGAGAAGTCATCTACAGCACACGTTGAGGTAGTTCCAATAGTAGTTGTGAGGTAGAATGGTTCCAGCCCTTGGGCCTTACACTCTTTGATTATTTCCTCCAGCTTCTTTCCCACCAATGCATACCCGTCGTCTTTTGACACTGGAATAGATCGATATCGTACTCCAGCGATTTGTGCCGCCTTCTGTGTCGAGCTGTGTGCCATCTCACTTCCTAATGCCACCATCTTACTTCTTTTGTGTGCGATCGCGTCCTCGAGCTCTAGGCCTGATAGATGTGATGTCGTTTCTCGAAGGTATTTGTCACGAGCTGCCACCATCGCAGTGACAATTGCTTCCGAGGCCGAGCCTTGGATGACGCCTCCACCATGGCTTGTGGAGAGGTAACAGTCTGGGAGGTTCAGGAGCTTGGCAAGCCAGTCTAAGACAACGGTTTCGAGTTCGGTGACGGCAGGCGAGCAGATCCAGTTGAAGGCGGGTGCTGTGAAGGCTGCGGAGTACAGCTCACCCAGCATGCCTGGGAAGGAGGAGGAAGCGGGGAAGAATGCCATGAAGTTGGGGGATTGCCTATGGTTATCAGCGAAAGTTTCGCCTCTCGAGGCAGCGTACCTACCAGTGGGTAAGGCCTGGCATTATCTTAGTCTCTATGTCTTTCTGGATGTCTGCCCATGATTCCCCTTCTTGCGGTGGCCCTTCTGGCAAAAGTTTCTTGAGGTATCCAGGTTCGACATTGGAAACCACGCGGCGGTCTTCAATCGTATCGTAGTAATTTACAACTAGGCTCGTCAGCCGTGTCTATATCACAGGCAAGACTAGACTTACTTTCATCAATTGCTGAAGCAGCAGCCTCTTTGAACTGTTTGGAATCCATATTTCGCGAACAGAGAGTGGGGTAATTAAAAGAGGAGGACGTTGCGCAGATAATACAGGAGAAAAACAGATTTCACTTAGCTGTCTGGCTTTATATAATATTCAGCAACCAACACGGCGGTGAGATTGTTACCTGATGACTCTTCTGAAGGGCGTGAGCATTGCAATGTCAATGTCAATCTTGATGTCGCTGGGGATTTTCGCGGAACAACGCCGTCTGATAGCGACGGCAATCGGTTAAACAGGTTTACCCGGTAGCCGAACAAAGTACCAGGCCCCTCTTTTATTACCCTGGATCAACATCAAAGCTGGAATGTCTTGATTCCGGACTTGATTCCGCACGCTTCACGATATCTCCCTGGAAGCTAGAGGAATAGTTGCGTTTTCAGAAAGTTATATTCTATGAGGAGCATTTTCTTTCCATGTGCGGCCAGATATCAAGTGATGCTTGAAGGCTTGCCAAGTGGCAGCCGTGGAAGACAAGGCTGCGTCTGAATGGAGGCGCAGCCTCATCGATGACGGTAAATCCAATATCTTCCCATCTTCAACTGCGCGGTCTGCGTCTCCAGAATCTACTATCTATGCCCCCGACATATCGCAATGCCTGTCCCATTTGGATTTTCGGTGGGAGATTGCATCGCGGTCTGCCTCCTGATCAAAGACACGATCAAAGCCCTCGACTCGGCTCATGGCTCAGCGTCCGAATACCAGGCTGTGATAAGGGAGTTGTGGGCATTAGATCGGGCGTTACTGGAAGTTGTAAGCTTGAAAGAGAGTGTTGGCTGCGGGACTGGATGCACGAAGGAGTTGAATGCGCTGTTTGTCACTGTTGGCAGGGCTGTGCAGCAATGCAGAGGGTCTATGGAGAATTTTCTCGAGACAATCAAGAACTACGAGCAAAGTCTAGGGTTCGGGCAAGTAAAACTATGGAAGGGCGTGAGAGGGAAGGTATCGTGGGCATTGCTAAGGAAGGACGACCTAAATAAGTTCCGGGCGGAGGTAAATGCCCATAGTTCAGCGATCAATATGCTATTGATCACCGCAAGCGTGTAAGTACCTCCCAGCCTGGGGGTAAGATTTACTGATGCGCGAGAGATCTCTTTCGAAAATAAACGGCGAAATTATACAAGCAGGAACAAATAAACAATTGGGAATACTTGGTCAGGTCAAGGATACAGTGGATGAGCAGAGGAGGACCTTGGAAGATAACAGTACCGCGGTTAGCAGAATTGCTGATAGTGTGTGAGTTGGGATTCTCTTAGTTGGAACCACTACTAATCGGCAGTAGGAAATATTTCTTCACACTGGGTGTTGAACTGAAAGGGCTGATGGCAAGAATTTGGTCGCTGAGTTTTCGAAGCTACGGCATACTACTCGAACTGCAGACCAGGGTCCCCCGAGAATTCGAGCCATGTTGGATTCAAGAACCCCTCATGCTGACGGACGCCTTGGGCCGCATTGCTCCGATACATTTGGAACTGATCAATTCTTGGAGTGTTTTGGACTCTGTTCTTGAAGCTCGATTTCATAATATACCAGGCGAGCGCAAGATCAAACGAAGAGAATACGCACTCCAAGACCGGTCTTCGCAGCGGGATATACAAAGGAATGCGTCGTTCAGTTCTTGCTTCCTGCCGGGAAGTAAGGTAGATATGAGCATGATTTTCAAACAAATTCATCCAGGGGCACATTGTCCAGGCTGTGGGAAAGAATCTCGTCAGGCAGCTGCTGTAAATTCCAAATGGTTTGAGCCTCCTGATCAAGAAGTCGCCAATCTGCTAAATCGTCCTGCAGTGAAAGCTGCGGCATATGGTTCCAGAGGATCGAAGAGCTTATTGAGCATGATATCGAGGAGCTAATTACTGAGCCAGCTCCAGCTTCAGCGCCGGCTCTAACGCATTCCAAGCCTGCACTACCCTCTCAGATTGGCCCCCATCACCTCAGCCTAAAAACAACAATGCCCAAAACTAATCCTACAAAACGATCGGCTGACGCTGCTAGTCTTGACGAGCACATATCACTCTTCAAGCGAGTTCGACTGCTTCAGGAAAAGTAAGTCGTAAAGAGGGCCGTCTATTCTTTGTTGCCCCTCATCGCTCCTTTGGACTTCCATTTTTCCACTCCTGAGACGTGGCTGAAGGAGCAATTAAGTACTGACTCGTCTTCTCTGCAGGCACGTTGATTCCAAGGGCCTAAAAACCGGCTCAGAACAAAGCCAGCGAATTGCATCGCGCTCATTTGTGATAAACGAGAAACAGCGTGTTTTTTCATGGCTTGACGATAATAAGAGATGGGAGGAGGCCCATAAGGCTAAGCGCCAGAAGAAACTACCTACATACCTCCTCCAGACGAAGAGTTTTCTACAGCTCGCGGCTTATAATGGCGACACGGAAGCCGTCAAGGGGCTTCTATCACAGGGAGAGGACGTCAATGCAATTAGCGTCCTCCCTACGGACAAACAGTACCGCAGATATCGCTGTACAGCCCTCACCGCAGCAGTCGAACGAAACCATGTGAGCTTGATTGAGTTACTTTTGACCGCTGGATCGGACCCGAACGTGAGCATTGAGCACGGAGATACAGCATTAGTCCTTGCTGTACAGAATCACAGCTTGGACATAGCGGATATGTTGCTACGAAACGGTGCCAATGTTAATCAAATGTCGCCATATCAGACAACTGACCCTTTGCAGAGGGCCTGTTACGATGGTAATTCCGAAATGGTGGACCTCTTGTTATCTCATGGGGCAGATGTGAATGGACGAACAGGAAATTTTGGGTTTGGACTAGCCCTGGTAGCTGCGGCGGCCAACGATAACTTGAAAATAATCCAGCGACTGCTTGCGTCAGGCGCCGATGTAAACGGCTTTCAATATTATACCGATCCTTCACAGCCTCGGAGGCAAAACGCTCTCGTCAGGGCTATTTCCAACAATTTCATTCCGACCGCTCGCACGTTGCTCCACTCAGGCATGGACATCAATATGGACTGTGAATGCGGTGATGCATTACAGAATGCAGCGTATTTTGGCCGAGAAGAAATATTTGACGAGCTTGTCTTATGGGGTGCGGATCCCCACAGGGAAACAAAGTAGGCAAATTCCCGAGCTCTAATATTTCTCAGTTCTTTGACCTCCTTGCGGCACTTGGAATATACTTTGAAACTCCCGATTTTTCCGAGATTGGCTGTGCCTAATTACTAATTCAGAGAACTTTCAGATCGTTTGCCAATTCATTAGAAGCAGCAGTCTCTGGTGGTCAGGGCCGCATGTTCAAGAAGCTCCTTGCCTTGGGAATGGATATAAATGTCAAAAGCGCTAAATTGAACAACCTGCTTCAAGTTGCAGCTCGCTCGGGAGAGAATTCCATCGTTGAATATCGTATGTCACTTCCTTCTTTACACACCACGAGTTTCAAGTCATTTTTAGATCGTGTTGAAGTCTCAAGATCTCTAACTGGGGGTTTAAAATCTGCTAACTGCTGGAAATCCACTGAAGAAGCCAGGCTGACTCCAAAAACTTGCAGTTTTAGATCAAGGAATGGACGTCAACGCACAAGGAGGATTTTATGGAACAGCTTTGATCGCTGCAGTATGCCATGGCAACGAATCCACGTGCCGCATCTTAATTGCTAGAGGCGCAGATTTGCTCATCCAAAATGCCGACCACGATCACAGGTGTGCGTTGCATTATGCCGTCGAATTTAGTCTTCCCGATGTCGTCCGGTTGCTGCTGGATGCTGGAACACCTGTAAATACGATCAGCGGCGAGCATGGCACAGTGCTACAATTGGCAGCTCAGAATACCACGGAAGATGTCGTCCACATACTACTTGACCGCGGAGCCGATGTTAATATCCAAGCCGGCTACTTTGGGAACGCACTCCAAGCTTGGTCCTACGTTGGAAACAAGGAGATTACCGAGCTTCTCCTTATCAAAGGCGCCAACCCGAATGCCTATGGCGGCTTTTATGATACGGCTTTGATCGCTGCTATAGATTACGGCCATGAAGATGTAGTTGATCTTCTGCTCCGTTTTGGAGCTGATCACCACCAGAAATCTACCTCCTTTGGATTACCACTGGACTGTGCCCAGCTCCTGATGGCCCAATGCATCAGGCGGGAAGACAAACAAATTTATCGGCGGATCATCCAGCTTCTAGCGAAATGCGACCCCGATATTGGAAGAAGGACCGCTTGAGGCCATCTTCACCAAGCAGGCTGAGCGGTCGACCCATTCCCAATTGCAAGATCAAGGCACGGGGCCTTCTGTGGCCACACATCCTTGGAAGAGTTCTGCCGGGCAATCCTAAATTAAGCACTTGCAGGTGCGATTTTTACTTTCAGCTCGTAACAGTCGCACTTTCAGGCTTGAGTTTGGCATGACTGATTCACATATAGGGACAAGAAACATATAGGGACAAGAATTTTGGCATTAATGATAGTGGGCATGAATTATGTTCCATGACTGAACATCTCCAGAGTTGGGAGGCCAGACATGGAGAGAACAACAATACAGACTTTTCATAGAGGAGTAAACCGGAGCTCTTGCTAGTCATCCTCCCCCGGTGCCCATTCTATGAACTTCCGTGAGTGCACAAACGGCCAATCATAACCGATTTTCTTCGGCCTGTGTTGCATCACATGCCCAAATCGACCCTTCCTCATCATCGCACCACTTGTCTCTATTCCATTCTTCGTCCGACTCATCTTCCCGCCATGTACATTCTCCGAAATCAATCATAACGACCCGATATCCGTTGGAGGGCAGTTCGCTGATGACGATGTTGGACGGCCTCACATCTTCATTGCGGATGAAGTAATCATCGAGGAGCCGCACAACCTTGACTGCTTGGTTGCAGATCATTCCCTAATGATGTCTGAGCGCCCGGTCCACCATTGCTGACAATGTGTAGCCCTCGATATGTTCCAGGAGCAGCCCTTGCACCTCAAAGAAATTTGCTGATGAAATCGACGGGTCCATCTTCATGATTTCCACCTCATTCTCTGGGATGCATGCCTGAACCCGAACGTCGGCTCTAAGTATCGGAATTTCTTTACCTTGAAGGTCTTTGAGTTTTCTGTACACTCCCACCTCTGTCTTGTAAGAGTTGTGGCACGCGTTGTGGATGACTATTTCGTATTGAAGCGAATCCCAATACTCGTCTGGTTCTTCAAAGTCATCATCATGCCCGAGTCGATCTAGGAAGCTTGCCGCGCCGCCACTCTTGACAAAATCCCAAAAAGCCTTGTCCTTGGCAACTGTGAGCGGGCCGAGTTTGTAATCGTCTCGGAGTTGCTTTGCAAATCGTCGGTCGTATAGCTTGAGTACGGCGCTTGAATTTTCGGGATCCATGTCCAAAAGTTCTACGACCATCACGCACGCGTAAATGGCTCGAAGAGTTTTCTAATTTTGCAACTACACTCGCCGCCGCCGTCCAGTCGTAGCTTGAGAATCATCCCCACCTCGCAGGGGCACTTGACTGGTGTTTCGTCAGCCATTGTCGAGGAGGTGTCGAGGGTCAAAATCTTTGAGATGAGTAGTGTGTGGTTCTAGTTCGCGGCTCGGTACGAGAAACAAAAAATAAAAATAAAATTCGCAACTTAACTAAAGATTTCTAGCTGCCTACTAATCTTATGATGCAGGAGTAGTGATTGCCAAGGAATCTCCAAGATTTTTGAAGTGTTGGGAAGGAGGGAAGGAGAAGAGGAAGCAAACCTGGAAGGCTCAGCAATACGCCGACTCTTTGAAGTAGAACACAAATGATTTCTCCAATGCAAGAAGATACATGCATCCTCTGGACTAGATATACTTACGAAAATAGGAAAAATAGGAAATCGACTAACATATGCTGAAGGAAAGGGGGGAGAATCACGTGTAAAAGCGAAATTTAACTTTGGCAGCCTCGCATCCAAAGCCTGGTCATTCACGTCATCCTAATTTCGAGGCAGGTCCACTCTCCAAAGCACCAACCAACATACAAACTCACCACAGTATTTGTTTACTTTACATTTCGTGCATGTTCACATCCGCTCCTTCACAAAGCATTGTATTTGCATTTAGAAAGCGATTTCTGCGATTTTTCGAAGACTCGGACCGAAATCCTGCCATATAATGAGGCGTGTAAGATAAGCTTGAGACATTTCAGCTGCTGCTGCCGAGCACGGGAAACAAGGCAGGCAAAGCAAGCACGGGACGGATACGATACAAAGCCTCGCGACTTGTACACGAACTTGTCGTCCTCCCTCAAAGTCCCACTTCGCCACGGACAATAAAAAAAAGGCATGGCGCAGTCCCTCGAAGCCAAGATCGTGGTCCTAGGTGCACAAGGCGTAGGCAAGACGAGCCTGTTGATCCGCTACATTGAGAACCAGTTCAAGCCCGCCGCGACGGTGTCTACGGTCGGCGCGAACTTCCTGACGAAGAAGGTAGTGGATGATGAGAGCGATACCGTGGTTAGGCTACAGATATGGGATACTGCTGGACAAGAACGGTTCCGGTTTGTTTGCTTCCAACTTCCTGAACCAAGAGCCAACACAGAAACGTGAGGCTAACACAAAGTGTCACAGCTCGATAACTCGCCTCTACTACCGCGGCGCGAACGCTTGTATTCTCTGCTACAGTATCACGGACCAGAAATCCTTCGACGAAATGGGAACATGGCTCACCGAACTCCGTCGCAACCTCGCGCCCGACATAATCCTACACGTTGTAGGCACGAAAGCTGATATCGTGGCGAAAGACCCCTCGACTCGAGAAGTACCCTTTGAACGCTGCATCGCATATGTAGCTGAGAACCTGGCGCCTGGAATGTCGTCTACACCGCCTGCGACTGCTACACCTGGTGGATTCGGGTCTGCTGGAGGTATACTTGAGCACGCTGGGGCGAATGTTGGGGGAGGGGGTGTTAGGCAGCTCTTTACGAGTGGGAGCGGAGGCGCAAATCTGGACGGTGCTAGGAGTCCGAGTTCGAAGCGGAGTAGTGGGTTCTGGGGCCAGGAGATCGGCTGGGACTGTTGTCATGAAGTCAGTGCCGAGAGTGGAGAGGGTGTAGAAGAAGTGTTCAGAGTTATAACAAGGAAGCTTGTCGAGCAGAACCGGATGATGAGCCAGCAGTTGCTGAGTGCCGCGCAAACGCCAGGAGTTACACCCGGCGTCGACGGTATACCTGGGGAGAATAGCGGAGGATATTTTGATGGGATGAGACCTGGAGGCTCCTTTAGAGTGGGTAGGGATAGGCGTTCTTGGTTTGGCGTTCCAGTGGAGGCGTACATTGAGCAAGGGCAGGAGAATGGAGAGGCGCCGCAAGTGAAGACCAGGAGGAAGTGTTGCTGATTTTATGTTTGAAGCTTGTTCTGGATACCCTGTTGAGTTTTGGACTTTTTTTCATGGGCTGTTTGGGGCTGGCGGCATAATGATTGCATTTGGATGTGGCGTTTGGTCTCAAGCATACATTGCATAATATGGAGTTCTTGATTTGATAAATGGATATCCTTGAAGCTCCCGAATAGATTCTCTTCCTGATTAAGCTGAACCTATCTTCAGCGTGATAAAAAGTGAACGTGATTTACAATCTTGATTGCTATGCTGGACCAGTATTGAAAGTATGAAAACGCCGTATTGTATCCCTTGCAATATCCCAACCGTCCGCCAATCTACATAACCACGCAGCACGAGTTCTGTTTCTTCGCTTGTGCTACATTCACAAAATCAGCCATCTCCCCCACCGAACATCCACACGAGGGGTACTCACTATAAAACATTTTACTCTGCGCACTCAACCCATCACTCTTAGCCACCAAATCATCAATCTTCTCCCCTCTCTGCAGCACACTCTCAATCGTCTTATGCAGCACAATCTTCGTCTCATCCAGCTCCTTCTGAATCTTCATAATGCTATCCGCCTGCTGCGGATCCTGGTACTTGACAATATAATCCTTCAGTTCCGGGAAGCTGAGCGTCGGGTTCGAGTTGGCGAAGGTGGAGCGCGGGTGCGCGGAGAGGAATTCGTCGACTATTTTGGAGAGCAGTTGGTGGGCGACGAGCGCGGGGTAGTCCTGGCTGCTGATTATGATGCCGCAGATTCCTTCGGTGCGGGCGTAGGCGTGGAAGGTGTAGTCTGCGAGGGGGAAGGGGTTAGATAGGTAGGTAGATTGAGGGGGAGGGGGAAGAAATGTACCTTGTTCTTCAACGTCTTGCCGTTGGCCGGGGCGGGTGCGTTCTGCTACCGTTTTGCTGAAGACGGACATGAAATCGCCAATGCTGTTTCCTGATCAGCAATAATCCCCTTCCAATATCTCGTGGATAGCATACTTGCTGCGTGTGAAGCGCGAGTAGGCGCTCAGGTCTTTCTCAACGCATAACTCGTGCGCTGGCTTCGACTCGTTCTTCAATATCTGGAGAAAGATCGCAGTCAGTTCCTTAACCCTCTGCACACCCGAAGAATTCCAGACTAACTCCCATATAAACGATCTTCATTTTGGCGGGTTTGGAGAGTGGCGATTGTAGTTGTTGGGTTTTAGGAGGTGGTGTTGCGGCTTCGTAGGTTTGTAGGTTTGAAACTCAAAGGCGATTCATGCTGCCTTGAAGTACAGCCTCGACGACACCGCCCATCGTCACACGCCGCCTGACGTCCGGACCCAAGTTTCGCCGATGCCTAACCCCGATCCGGACAAGGATAGAGGTTTGGACTTCCCCTTAAGGTTCTTTCAGTAGATTTATTTTTCAGTTTCGATGAAATTTAACGATTTGAAATAACGTAATATCATATACAGTGAGCTTCGAAATCGGCTTCCTCATTGTGAACTCTTTTATTCAATTAAGCCACAGCGCCAAGTGGCACTAGATCTATTACGGTTAGATCTTTTTGTCATCATATTTTGGCCTGACGCGAGACCTGGCTGCTTGACAGAGCCGGAAATAGGTCATCGTATCACATAACCATCAAAGACAGGATGTTAGGACGAACACTGAACTTAAACTCTTAAGGAATAAAGCAGTCGGAATACTCTACTAGCAGTATCTGCCAGCTTGTTCTGCGCCTTTTCGACACTCTTCCTTGGAGCCGTAGAGACATTGACAAAGATAATAAGCCCTTCCTCTTTCCGCGATGTCGAATCGTACGAAGGACAGTGGGACCCTTTCGAGGATGGCTTTCCTACCGAATAGCACACATAGCCACAGGAGGTAGGAAAGCTGGGATTTTTTCAGCTTCGTGATTGGGCCGCATCCTTACTTCTCTTGGCAAGCGGCATCCGGTTTGGAAAGGGGCATTATTAGGGTCGCTCATTGTTACATACCTCAAACATATTGTACTGTGCTACTCTGATATGAGGCTACGGCTGATCAAGCGATGGCTTTCAACTACAGCGACTATCCACTGCTAAAAACCTCCTCAATTCGATTGATCCAGATCAGGCCGCGCAAGGACGATGAGGACCCCTTCACAGACATCAACCTTCGTATGCGCGTTGTGGATCTCAATGCTGCTGAACTGCTGAAGGGCAATTTCGCTGAACGTCCTAGCAGACCTACAATTCGTTTCGACGATGACATCACGACGCGACCTCAGGAGTTGTTCCTGATCGCGCAAAAGTACCGTTACCATGCAGAAAAGCCCCAAAGGCGTCTCTCACGCTTCCTATCCAAGATCAAGGCGAGAGCTGAGCAATTTGATCCGGAAAAACCGGTGCCTCTCTCCGATCCACTGCCGGGTGAGCCAGCACTATGCAATCGGTTTCGTTGGGGGAATTATGTTGCAATGTCCTACGCATGGGGCTCAAAGGAGGGCTGGGAGATGGATGAAGAGGAACGGGCTAGAGTGAAGCGGGAAATCCAAGAGAACCCTCCAGATGATGATGAGGCAGACTACACACCAGCCCTTAATGCCATTGTGCGCGAGGTCGTAATAGATTCCCAGCGCGTCCGGGTGCGGCACAACCTATGGGCAGCCTTACTGCGCTTCCGCGAGCTATCGCACTTCAAGCAAGGCGTCTGGCTGTGGAATGACGCTCTGTGTATTAACCAGAATGACTCAAAGGAGAAAACGGTGCAATTGCAGATAATGTCGGAGATCTACCGCCAAGCAGGCAATGTCATCATTGATGTCGGCGATAGCTGGCGACTTGGGGAGAAGACATCTTGGGCGATTGAGTATATACAGAACCTGAGCGTGCACTATCGAACGGAACTGTATGAAGTAATGGATCACGCCGACGCGGTCACTGCACACCAATTCCGCTACGATGCCAAAACAAAGCTTGAGGAATCCGCCAAGGCCTTCGGAGAGGAGATGCGAGCAGATCTTCGGCGTGAGGCATGGGAGGACCAGCCATTGATACATTTGTATGACTTCTTCGATCGACCATACTGGCGGCGGTTGTGGATCATCCAAGAACTCACCATGGCTCACCCAAGCACACCCATTGTCTGTGGTGGAGTTGTTACGCAATGGCGATACATAAGAGATGGAGCGATGCTTCTCTCTCTGATCGGCGACTCTGTCGTATCCTCGATGCAGCATGCTTTAGCGCAGAGAGGCAGAAAGATGAATCGCGTGCCATCCTTTCAGCACGTGGCTGCTATTGCTCAAATCTCTTCGTTCGGCCATCGAAAGAGCCTGGGGAGGACAGACAATCACCCCGCTGGCCCTTCTGCTGTAGTCAATGCTATGATTAGAGGCCTGCCTTCTCTTCCACAGTTTCAGAGTCTCCAAGGCTCTCCCATCACGCAGGCTTTGATGCTAGCGGCAGGTACTAACTGCACATACAATAAAGACAGAGTGCATGGCCTCCTCGCTATACCAGTATTAGCTCAGATGGGTTTCAACCCTTCATACGACACCCCAATATCACAGCTGTACATGCAATTTGCTGCAGCTTGCGTCACTAAAGATAAAACTTTGGATATCTTCACCTTTCTAGACGGATGTTCTGACGGCAGTACAGAGGCTACACAGTTGCCATCATGGTGCCCTCCCTTTCACTTCAAAAACAAAATCGGCCGAATTGAAGCGGATTGGTGGCAAAGCCGGACACCTGGTTCGTGGCAGGGTCAAGGTAACACTCTGAACCTTGCTTTCCACGACGGTATCCCCGACCCACTGTTTCAGGGCAACGATCTAATCTGCTATGGTTGGATAGTGGATAGTGTGGATGGGCTTGGTGCCCTGAGCGAGTCTGATGGCTCAAACGTAAGGAAACGTTCTGCCTTTCAAGCAGACGTTCTTCCTCCTCGTTTTGAGCTTGACTGGAGTGCCGTCTCAGATCTAGAGCGTAAATTATGGATGACGCTAGTGGGCGGAACAAGTATAAATGGTACCAAAGCTCCCGAAAGCTTTCAATGCCTCTTGCGTACCTTCCCGGGTCAGTAGACACTCAAGATACCCAAGCAGTACTAACGTGGAAGTAGAAAAATGGCAGGGTCCGGAGTCTGTTCCTAAACGCAATTGGGATTTTTTCCAAGCTAATGCTAATCTCGAGGTAGGCGGTAAACCGCTGAATTCATACTTTACTCCTTTGCCTTCTCGAAATGCAGTCTTTGCTGGAACAGTCAAAAACGAGCAGGACGCACAAACAGTTGTGGAGGCTCACCAAGCTATGGAGGCTCGGACAAAACTACGGCGACTGATGACAACCAGCAACCGCCCCTTTTTGGGGCTTGTTCCTGCTACAACGCGGCAAGGAGACGCTGTGATCCTCCTTAGACACCATAGTCGACCATTAATCGCCCAACACATCATCCCAGACGATACAAACGAGTCCGATAATCGGTCCTGTTTTAGACTCAAAGGTGAAGCATATATACACGGTCTTCTAGATGGAGAACTGGGAGAAGAGCTTTACAACACACCAACGAAGCCATTTGTGTTCATGTAGAATAAAGAGTCGTCATAAAATTTCCAAAGGACATAGTTGCAAAAGGTTATTATCGAATCTAGAAGAATAAGTTAGAAGAAAGGTCATCATCGAGTGTTAAAAGCGGCGCTATTTTGCCATAGGCTGCAATACGAGGACAATAAACAACTAACCAGAATAGCTTTAGTGTTATTTCCAATACCTGGGCGTTGTGGCTCAAGCTTAACAAGAGAGTTTGCAAAGAGGAAGCCGATTTCGAAGCTTACTGTACGTGAGCACAAAAAAGTAGTTACTTTATATCCTATAGAGACAACGCTTTTCGGTTTTGCGTCCCTCCCCTATATTAAGCGACGCCCCTTTTTTCTGAGCTTGATTTGAAAAGCTGCATTATTGTGCCGCAGATCAAGACGTGCGTGTTCAAAGACCAGGCTGGCTAGTTGATCAACCGTACATCTAAAAACGCTTCCGGTGTATTTTGTGGCGAAAACTTTGGAGTTGGGCACAATTCTATTCGTATGATTTCTTGATTTAGCCCATGAGGGAGGTTTTCTCTATACCTTGTTCACTTCGTCTGATTATTTCCTGTTTCCGAGTTCCGAGCTACTACGTTATATTCAAAGTTCGAAAACGCCCGTCAATCTGGTATCCCTACTACTCGCGCCTACATATACGTTGTACTTCCCCTTTTGCACCACCCAATCCTGCACCTCGACATCCCAAACGCTGATATCACGTCGTGTAAGGTCAAACGTAGCAGTACCCGACTCTCGAGGGCATAGGAGCATCTTTTCAAAACCACGAAGCTGCTTTGCTGGACTATTGGGGATCCCAAGATACAGTTGAGCCACCTCTGCCGCCTGGACGGAGCCAGTGTTCGTAATGGTAGCTTGGATTTTTGCCACGTTGGACCACAAAGTTGAGTTGGTACCGGTAGGACCTTGCACGACGATTGAAGAATATTCAAAAGTTGAGTAGCTCATGCCGAATCCGAATTCGTATCGCGGGGTAATGTTCTTTGCATCGAAATCTCGATAGTCGATGTAAACACCTTCCGTGTAGTTGCATTGAGGATACAAATCACCCGGTTCGGCCATGCAAGGCAGGTAGGCGTTGTAATCGCTCTCGTTCTTGGCCAATGTGTAAGGGAGCTTGCCCGAAGGTGAGACTTCACCATAGAGGATTTTGACGAGCGCTTGTCCACTTTCTTGACCTGGTAGATGGGCCATGATAACGCCTGTGATGTTGGGATGCTCGATCCATTGGTCCACGAGTCGAATACCTGCATTGTGAACGACGACAACAGTATTCGCGCATTTGGAAGCGACGTTGAGGATGAGTCCGTCGCTGAAGTCATCATGTAGACCATCGCGGTCCCAACCTTCTGTGGCCATTGCGTTGATGAATACCAAGCATGCATCGGACACTGGATTGACATCGGGGTTAGGGCTATTGAAATCCCAGTTCAAGAAAGTATCGTCTTTACGGGCTCGTTCAGTTATTGCGTCGAAAGGCTGTATAGAAGTTAGTTGAGAGTTCTTAAATTTAGGTTCTGGGCAGTAGGGAGGAAAATTTACTGACCGTGCTGATGAAAGCTGGGGCATTTGATCCACTTCTCCCTCCCGCGACAATGGTTCCTTCACCTGCATACTGAGAGAAGTGCTGTTCAGTTCCAAGAACGGCCTTTGCCATTTCCGGAGAGGAGTAATATCCTAGCTGGAAGAGTATATCGGTGTTTTTGGTAGGCGGAGCGGCTGCACCGTAGCCGTAGAGTGATAGCATTTTCGGCTTTTGAAAAGGCAATGCGTTCTTCACGTTCTTCAAGAGAACGTGACCGCTAATTGCTCCATCTATCAGCACCTCTTTAGACTTCGGATCTCTAGCGTCAATGACTTGGTGCGGTAAAGTCAAGTTCTGAATACCGACTCCAGGCACGGGATACGTTTCGTGGTCTTGGCCTGTGAGATACCATGAAGCGACAATTCTACGATATTTGGGTTAGCTTAAGCTTTCGATGTTGTCGTGCCATATTTACCGTGTGGCCATATCGCTTACTCTCTTCTCTTCCACAGAGCCATTTCTCACAGCGTTCGTCAAGTTATCGCCCCAGTATCCGGCGTACGGCATGACCATGTCCATACCAGCCAAAGAGCTACCCACTCCGCTGTGTTGTGCGTTCCAATCTGACAGTACCCAACCCTGGAAAGAAAGTTCAGTCTTGAGAAGGCCATTCATGAGCTTACTGTTTTGGCAGCCGTAAGAGTTGTTGATGGTGTTGTATGAACACATAACTGAACCAACTCCGGCCTCTACGCCATCCATAAATGGCCAAAGGTAGAGCTCATGTAGGGTCTTGTCGTCGATATTAGAAGAAGCGGCAGACAGATTACCATACGGACGTCTTAAGGTCTCCTGTTCATTAGCAATTAAATGCTGAGCAACTCTGGTTAGCATTTTTGATGTTCTTCAGACTTTTTTTGCTCCGTTATGGAGCATATTAATTGAAATTTACATACCTTCAAACACGCGATTGTTCCAGCATCTTGCGTTCCTTTGATTGTTTCTGCAGTCAAAATCCCGGTCAAGTAAGGGTCGACCGAGAAGCCCTCCCAGTTCCTTCCTCCTACCGCGACTCTCCCCAACGGGCCAGCAACAGGTCCAAGCGCAACATTTGCTGTTAACGAAATTAGATTGGAAATTTTTGTCTCAAAGCGAACACACCTCCTTTCGCCTTGAACTCTCCACCCATTGCGAAGCCTCTCTGGTACGTCAAATTCTTGTCCCAGCTCGCCCCTGCATGGATTCCGGATGGGTAAGAATTGACAAAATCTGTAGCCCGAACTCCATTACCTGCATCTTGAAGACACATCCCCGGCCAGTTCAACCGGGGCACAGTTCCAGTATTGCCGCTGCATACATTTGAAGTACTTGCGAAACCACGAGTGATGTTGGCTTTTTCGTCAAGCGTCATCTGGCTCACTAGCTTTTCGGACTTTGAATATGCTTCAGCCCAGATGCCCGTGCCTGTGCCAATCGCTACGGTTATGGTTGTCAGTCAAAGTCGTATATTTGGGATTTTGAAGAGGAATACACACGTGATGGATAGACTGGGGGTGACAGCCCGTAAAAGGATGTATCGTCAACGGCATGCTGAGCAATGGATAAGTCGAAGATGGCAAGGGAGCAAGCCAAAACCGAGAAGTACCACGAGGAAGAACCCATCTTTATGTGTCGTGAGCTCGAAAAAGTTTCCAAATTCAACCACGCATTGTTTAGGAAAGGCAGTGTGGTCTGTGCTGGAGTAAGACAATGATCGAGTAACCCAGTACTGCGCTATTCGGAATTTGAGAAAATAAGATGGAATGAATAAATCCTACGTACAACAACATTAAAAGATCACTAGCGTGGCGGGCGCCAACAGTGTCGTGTAATCGGGCTGCGGGCAAGTATTGGCGCATATGCGAATAGAGCCGCATGTGACCTTTGTATTACCAAGGAATAAGTTCCAAATATCGGTGAGAAAAAGGCCAATTGCAGCTTTGTCTGGCCGCTTTATATTCACTGGTGGAAAAAAAGTTCTGCCCCGCACCTACGCCGCATGGATTGGATATCGTGGAGCATGGGCCCTTGGCAAACGCACGGTGTACAAAGATCACTGGAACAGTGCGTTCCCTCGGTGATATGAAAAGAGTGCTGCGCTAGAAAGATCGCTCGTGACGATTGAGATATTTTCGGTCAATTCTCACTCATGCCTGAGTAGGCCCATTTGGGGTGTATGGGTTTTGTAATTGACATAGATGAACAAATTGTCAGACTTCAAAAGAGTACATCGCTCTCGGAACCTGCAAATCGTAGCTGTATTTGAATCCCATTCGAATTATTCGCTACGACGTGAATGTGTATCAATGGAATTTATCGCTGAACAGGCCACTTCTTCTTCAAGTCGTTGACACCAACATACCGCGAAAGACCAATCCATCCATATCTGAACCAGAGCATTTGGCTTTGATGACCTCTCGTCATCGCCTTCTGGGCTTTCCGATAGCCCCAGAACCCACTCAGAAAGACTAATTGGTCTGGGAGTTTTCTTATTCCAGAATGCGACTGTGAAAGCAAGTTGAGTGCTATTGTGATAGGTGCGTCTAGCAGCGAAGTATACTTGCGAACAATATTTGTAGTAGTAAGAGAATAGAGGGTCGCGTCCTCGGCAGCTGGACCTAGGCTGTTGAGCCAGTGCAAAGCTCCATGATACAGTGAGATATGGTTATCGTGTGATGATATGCCTTGCTTGTCAAAAGTGATAAGGACATCAAGGTCAAGCTTTGTTGATGTGGTTTCTGATGTAGCCACGAACTTCTGCGAGAGTATCTCTGCCACTAGGCTGGGGTCCCACGTCACGGTCATGCTGTCTTGGAACCGGTCATCATTCAGGACCGTGACATCATCGGAAGAACGCAGCCCCAAAATTGTTGCTGATTTCAAAAGCTCTTCTCGGCGTGTATTGCGGAGAGCTTTGTCTTCGCCTGGGGGGAGTTGTAAGCTATGCATTTCGATGGAGAAAGGTGTTGGTGGGTGGAAACTTACCACTGCATAGGCACAATATCTGGAAGTGATTTTTGAGAGGAAGGGCTGACAAAGCTACTACAGTAGGGGAGAAGAACATCGCCTCGTCGTCTGGATGAGCTATCAAGAGGCAGATCCGCTTGTTGGAAATAGGGGGAAAGATTATCAGGACGAGCCGCGCAAGGCCCCACCACACCATAATAATGGGAACTGTTAGTAGGAATAGGAGTCCCATTTCTTCTTGGCGCATTAAGAATTGGGAGTTGGAATTGATCGAGTGTTTTTACCTTTTGCTTCTTCAATTTCATAAATAAAGAAGAAATACGGAAGAAAGAGAAAAGCGTTGGAGAGCGTTACACAGAGCTAACTCGAAGGGGCAAGGCTCTGCAATAGGCGAGATCATATCTGTCCTATCCGCAACATCGTGCCGCTGATTTTCCCTTTTTGTTTGAAACTTCTGCTGCACGATAAATTAATTCATCATTGGCGACTGTTATTGTGGTATTCTCTGCGTGCAAGTGTTATGCGGAAACAGGTGCGAAAATGGCATCTGGCTTCAACCGCCGAAGATTGATGACGCGCGAGCTGCAGCCAGCCGCGTTGAGAAGCTCATATCCGCAGACTGCACGCCAGTGCAATTTGCTGATCGTGTATGGAATTTAGTATGCATTAGAGCCTGCACATAAAAGGACTTTGGGGCCGTCGTGGTAGCTCTTTTCAGGTTTGAGTCTCGGCCACGTACCTCCTCTCTCTGAGATCTTCAAGCGTCGAGCACAAGGTGAGTGATATGAACCAACAATTTCGTCCTCGGGCATTATGCTAGTCAAATCGAGAGCTCGCAAAACTTCCATTTTACAGCGAAAAAAGACCACTTGTGTCATATCAATGCGGCATCATATGAGGCTCTGAATCAAAGTTCACGAAAACCCCTAGACCTTCTTTTTAAGCGTATTGCGGTATCTGTCCAATCTGTCCAATCGCAGACGCTTCTTGCGACTTGGATTTATTTTCAACTTCATTGGTCGCCCTGAGCCTCCGCGCCCTCAATATGCACGCCCACGCCTGCCCTCGGATCGTAAAAAAAACGGACATCAACATCAACCATGAGTTGGAACGTTTGCCTGACCCAGCATTTATCAATGTTTATTGAAAGATGCCCACCACCTTGGCAGGATTTCACGCGCTCCACCACCTTCGACAATAGCTTTCCGTTGCCTATTCCTCTGGATACCATTAATGGTGGGTGGGGAAAGCAGAAGACAAAGACACCGAGCGCAGCATGGAGTCCGAATCAATTGACCCCAGACTTATTTCAAACACAGCTTCTGTGTTCACAGATACGCGCGATATTTCCGACTTCAACCCATTTGAAGGTATGTAATTTAGCCTGCCTAGGCCCAATTCGATTTCCACGACTAAACAAAATACAGCACATGGCGAACAGACAACTCCAAGTCCTTGTCAATGTCTTTCTTGGGACGATAACGGGAACTTACAATTTTATTTTTGTCCCCGCTGCGAACAGCAAGACCTAAGCATCCTCGAAGGCCAGGAATTGCCCCCACTTATCGCGAACAATGGCATTGGGATCGAACCTCAGGACGCAGCATTTGGTTCATCGCAGCTGGAAACAAGTGCGACCTATTGGTCTGAATTGGCAGGATCGCAGAGTCTCAGTCTTGGTGCACACGACCAACAGACCTCGAGGCCTGAAAAACAGCGGAGCTCGAGGCAACGGCCAAACCGCGTCTCGAAACCTCGTAGGATGAGCAAGAAAATACATGCGCGATCGAAAAATATCCATCCAACGACCATCGTTGCTCGGTTACAACAGTCGCTTCAAACAGACCCGTCATGTTCACCGAAGTTTAAGTCAGAGTGCTCAAAGCTGTTGGACCAAGTCAAGGGCCTCATGTACGTCGAAATGGGCCAGCCGAAGTCGAAGAATTCCCTTAAGATATCACATATGCGGGATTATACCTCTGCCGGCAGTTCAGAATCCAGCAAGGGCTCGGTCGGTCCATTGGCTAATGATATATTTTCAATTTCTGGTGGATCGAATTCCGTCGCCGAAAGTTTTCTGTCGTCCAAGCCTCATTCCCAGCACAGCCAGGAACCCGTTAGAAGCATTTCGCCATCTCAAATTCAAGCCCAAAATCACGATTCCCATCTCTACCAGTGCACTTACAGAGCTTGTACATCCTCATTTGCGACAAAGACCGATTGGAAACGCCATGAGGGGTCGGAGAAGCATTGGTTGCAGCAAAAATACATGTGCTTAGAGTGTCAAACTTCGGCTACCGATATGATGGAGTGTCTGTATTGCACTCGCTCTGCAGAGGATGTGGGGGATATTAGGATGCATAACCTTGAGTGCATTGCTGCTCGGAAACAAGGTCGGACGTTCACACGGAAGGATCACTTCCGCTCTCATCTCCGAAATGACCACGGCCTTCCTCTTACTCCAGCAGCTTCAAGTTGGGTATATGCTATAGAAAGTGAATGGCCCAGGCAGTGTGGCTTTTGTGGTGCCATTGTAGATACTTGGGCGCAAAGAGCAAACCATATAGAGGAACACTTTAAGAAAGGCTGCAGGATCACCTCTTGGAAATTACCGTTCCCTAGGATACCGGACCCTAAGGGGAAAGCGCCCCGTATGAATTCGGACGACGGCTCTGACAATAGTTCTACCTCCTCGTCATCCAACGATAGTGTTTTCAGCGCCAAAGATCGTTGTGCAGTTGGTGCTCTGGCCAATTACGGGGTCGCCGCCAAAGATGTTGCAGAAAATAGAAACTTGCCCGTTGGCGAGGAAAGGTTCTATAACACCCAAGAAGTATTAGCACATCAAACTGGTGTTTTAAGCACTAGCTCAGTATCCTCGCAGAGTCACTTTCACTTTGAGAGATGGCGCCGTTTCAATCTTTTCTTCGCTGGTAGTCGAAACAGTTCTCAGTCTCGAAGAGAAGATCGAGGTGTAACCAGGTGGCACAGGCACTGTGTTCCTGACGATGGTACGTATTCATCCGAATTCACTGTCAACCCACTAAATCAAACTTACGATATGTATAGATCGAAAATTTGTTGTGTCTATATTGTCGTGGTCCGGGAAGACCCTGGTGGTTAACCACCGGAAGAGGATATACGACGAAGATGCACCAGTCTCCGTCACTGCTACGAGTCATCTCTTCGTGGATGCAACGAAACGAGTTGGAAGAAAGTGCGCGCATAAGCCCAAAAGGCCTATTGACATTGCCCTTCGACCGAAAAGAGGGACCATTGACGTACGAGGCCCCGGGCTCCAGAAACGCGACATTTTCACCAGTCAAAAGACTGTTACAAATGTCCCTGTATCTGACATCCATCCGGGGTCAATCACCGAGAAAGACAAATATGCTAGATCGAGGAACACTTCCAAAGGCACGACTCTCAAGACTCCCCTGCTACCTACCCTTGCATATCGCGACAATTATACAATGCATAGATATCTGTCGGATCGATATCTAGCGGCCGCAAAATCTGTCGTCTATCTACCAGGACCGATTTCAAAGCTCACGGAGCCTTTCAATCGATCGACTGATCAAATTGGCACCCCAGAAGACTTGAAGAACAGTAGTGAACTACGAGGACCTATGGGATTGCTCGGAGAGATACGCCCCATGGAAATGAACCCGACGCTTGGACCAAAAAGCTCTGGAGACGTACCAGGCACTGTTCCTAGCAGTGTACCATTTGAGTCTCCTAGTTCTCCTAGTTCTCCAGAAATTGCTCCCGCCAGGCCAAAAGTCCATGCAGTGTATGCCGGTCTGTCGAAAGGGCCCATCTCGCCCACGTCCAGCGATGAGCTCTCCAAAGCGCCAAGATATCGGCATCCTACAAGCACAAACTTCCAAAGACGATCGAACCTTATCGCTTCCAGATCGGCATCCGCAAAGTCCAGCGTCTCTTCTTCAACAAGTCTAGAAACAAGGCTGGATATGATCAGTGCTCCCTGGGACGATGGCCATGGTACTTTTACATATGGATACGACCTACTATGCGAATTCACATTTGCTGGGTGCTATTTACGATTTCACTCTGAAGCGTATGAAGAGTGGATCGACCATAGTATCAGCCATTTCGGGGGACATGGTCCACCCGAGATGAGCATATGCACATTCTGTTCGAAAAGCTTTGGCTGTCATGAAGCGGTTGGAATTGAAGCTCGAATTCAAGTTTGGAGACAGCGTATGCAGCATATAAATCGCCACTTCTACGAGAATAAACGGTGGGACGGACTGCGTGTAAACTATCCTCACCCAGATTTTCATTTGATCGAGCATCTGAATGCCAAACGGCTCTTATCTCACGAAGACTACCAATCAATCACCGGATATACAGAAAGACCACGATGCGTGGGCCTGGTTCCACTCGATTATAAAACTCCGGAGATGCTATGCAAGAAAGAGCGGTCGTTGGTCGTGCTCCATGACTTGGGAAAGGAAGCAAGACAAAGACGCAAAGAGCGCAGACAGGGTGACAACGAGTCCAAAAACCGAAAGCCTTCTCAAGGCTGGCTTTCAGCTTCCCTCGCTCATAGAGAGACAAGCATTGGAAACCTTGGTGCGGTGGTCTCGGAATTACCGCATTCGTCTGCTCTGGGAGGAAAGGACCCGGAACTCTGCCTCACTCACCCGGAACATGGCTCGGATGCCAATCAACACCAATGTGCAGACCCAACAACAAATACAGAGTTTCGGTCACTTGCGAGGGGAAAAATCGAATGCTGACCCGCAAATGACTATATACACGCCTGCAGTCTGATGCGAGGGTGGCATCCAGATTAGACTGGCTGGGTTACGTGTGACGAAGTAGGAATGGAAGTTAACATTCAAGAATATGTCCGGCGTACGCATAGTATGTTTGCCACTCGCTCGTGACTGATAATGATACTCCTGGTGTTTAAGGAGATTGGGGTAAAAGTCTTGACGCTCAGGCTCTTGTGAACTCACTGAAAGGTCCCCGACAGCCCTTGGAAGCCCCCGTACAATGGAGTCAGCATTAAATTCTAAGGGATATTTCACTGTACCACAGGGCTCACCTCGCTAACTCAAAAGCTCGAGGGGAACGTGGTTCGGGGCAATCTTACAGGGCATTTTAGAGGAATTTATAGGCCATATTAGCGAGTTTCAGTGGGCCGAAGCGCCGGAAGGTCAAGACGTTTCTGTTAAATCTCCACACAGGCACTCGGCTGTATGGGCGATGAACTTAACATTATTACGGCAGACAAAGGGACGGCCACAAGTACCTTCAACTAATCTCTCTTCAGTGAGGGCTTGACACCTGGAGCAGTCTAAGCTACTAAGCACTGAAATATCCCTTCATTTAGAAAACATTTGGGAATACAGATGTTGTTGGACTGGAACCATTGATGCCTACAATCTGCACGAGAAGGACTTGTTGAATTCTAGAGAACTTTTCACCCCCCAAATTTAGCGCCTGTGCCATGTAACAATATGCGCCCAAGCATTCTTGATGCACTGATTTAACAGAACCCATACCAAGAATTATTGTGTCCTTCTGGAATCATGATGTAAGCAGTCCGATCCCAATCAGAGTCCACATTGGCGAAATAACTCGCACACACTTCATCCACACACGCGCACGCTTCGTCAGTGACGTCCAAGAATCTGCCACACTGGCAAAAAGGACTCATCATGTCATCTTCCACTAGAGGGATACTGACTAAACCTCCATTATTCAGGCCTTCTAGAAGAGAGCGCATGTCGAAATATTGAGAAATCCATGGGTCGTCCTCGGTCAAGCGACGATATGTGACAAGTTCTGTTTGGATTGCGGCCCAAAGCGTCCCAATCACCTTGCTTGCACCGTAGAAGTTGCCGGTGTTGGACTTGGAATGCGGGCACGGCTCTTCTTCTGCATCGCTTTCGAAGTCCATGTCTTCGTCATCACTATCTTTGCTGTCCTGAGTATCGTCATCAGGGAGATCGAAGGCGACGTGAAAATCCTCGTCTCTATCCTTTCTATGTGAAGTGACTTTGGCTTTAGGCCGTCGCTCATCCCTTGCGTATCGAAGCATTGAACAAAAGACTTGCCATCCGAAGATGACTTCTTCGGTCCAATCCGTCATTAGAGACTCAGGGACCTGCTCGGCAAGTTGAATGGGTTCCAAGTCCTCATGGCTACATTCGGTTGCGGTGTCCCGATTCATGAGAGCATCGAGGGAGATATGCGCCTTGAGAGCAGGATCAGCACCGTTTGCAAGAAGGCAAACTAGGCACGCAAGCATCCCGAATAGATTCTCCCCAGGGCAGCCGCTTCGAGCGAGATGAACCGTGATCAAGACCAAGGAGTGTAGAGGTAAAAGCTGGAGCTTCATTCCACATAACTGACAGTGTTTGGTGAACAGGCCGCTGGGGAGGTTGATAGACGGCGCAAATACTGGTCCGAAAAGTCTTCCAATGCAGTGGCAAATGGTCTGGATAGAAGTGTGACAAAACATATGTTTCCACTCAATAGGTATTGTGGCGTGGCCCCCAGCGAACAATTCTCGAACACATTCCGAGTCAGCATCCCAGCAGCCGCAAATGTCAACTTCTTCGCCCGTGAAGCGTTTCATCTTTGCCCACTTATCTTCAACTGAAACGGGTCGGCAGTTGGTATGTCCCTTTAGTATTGAGATCATAAGATTGTCGAGTACTGTGTGCTCATGGTCATCGACGTAAAGCTTATCGACAAACGATTCCACGGCGATGTTGTTCAAGGCAGCATCAAAAAGGTTGCAGCATGTTTTCGAGCCGTCCAGGAAAGATGTCAATAGATGGAAAGGATATATTCCGCTTCCTTCGAAATTTGTTGCGGCCGCTTTAGGAAGGAGATCCCAGAAGACTTCTTCGTTCCTAGCGACAAGGCTGAATCCAAAACCCTCTTGAAGAAGCTCTTTGGGCGATTGTCGGACTGCTTTCTTAATCTGACCCAATGAAATTGGCAGGTCGTCAGAGTTGAGATTGCTGAACTCATTGTTCTCGAGCGCGGCTTGGAGCTTCTCTTCGAAGGTCTGTCTCCTGTCTGACTCTGGCCACCGCGACCATATTTCTTCGCCATCTGGTGCAAGGACATCACCTTCGAACCCCGAACCTAGTTTCTCTTCCCCTTCAAATCTAGTACGGAAGGCAGCATGAATTGTCCATCGACAGAGTGGTGAGGGATGATTGTCGATATCTGTAAGATGTGATGCTCCTTCATCTGATCTTGGAGTGGCCGTATGCCCAGGAGTGCCAACAAAACTTCTTGGGGTGTTTGGTGAGGAGTGTATGAGTCGCTCTCGGTCAACAAATCGATCAAATTCAAGAAGATCCGAGGTCCAGTCCACCGGCCCGTTGCCCCAATGTTTTGCTGTCTTGAAGGAAAAGAGCCAGAATTGATAGAGGTAAGTTGTTAACACCCTATGTGAATTGTTATTAACAAGTCAGTTGTACTGAGCAAAGGGTGTACCTGCTTCTTTTCAGGTCTTTCCATGTGTTTTAGTAGATCTTCATGCTTTGCTTGGACGAAGAGTCTGGCCCGCTCGTTGAGCGTTTGGTTCCTTATGGCCAGCACAGTAGGAGTAGGAGCATTGTTCGGAGATAGTGCATTCCGTGGAGATTGGGAATTGTGTGTACTTGGTATGTGAAGATATGCAGGAGTATCCGGAAATGGAGAGAAGTGGTCGGCAATCGTAGAGGAGGACTTGAATGCCCGATACGGCAGATTCCAACCGATGAAACTTCGATTCTCGTTAGTAATTGATCAAGGGTGAGAGAGGAACAATCCTACACGTTGTTTTTAAGCTGAATATCATTGTCTGGTTGATTGATTTTTTTCTCGGCGTCATTGATGGTTCGTCTAAGCCTCTTCTTGTTGATTACTTGGTCGTTGTAGAAGATGGCGGGTGTTGAATTATTGTCTCTGACTCGCTTTCCGAGGGCGATGATAGCAGCTTTCTTCGCTGCTATCGGTAGATTCTTACTGATGCCCCACTGGCCGAAGTAATATTTGTAGGAGTGTTCACTACATATGCCGGCTGTGTCAGCAATGGTTATCAAACCCTGAACCTCGCAGGCGATGAAGACTTACACCGCATAGAAACCGTACTGGTTTCTCATGATGTTGACGACAGTTGACAGGTGCATATCCTGTCCAACGTAAAGATCAAGAATGACAGGTTTGAATTTCTCCCATCTTTGGGCAAGGTCCTCAGCCGAACCAGAAGACATGGAGCCTTGTGCAGAGCCTCGCTCCATTATGAAGTCAGATCGTGAATAACAAAACCAGAACTCTCATTGGAAGACCTTGAAGGTCGATTTTGGCGTTTTCGAAGCATGGAGAGTAATGGAGCGGCTTCTTTGATATATAACAAAACATCCAAGTATTAGGGGCCCTGGGCACCCAGAAGTTGGAGGCTGCAAGGCGATACCACTTTCGTCCATCAGGTGTTTTGCCAGCTCATGCACACGAACGCGATGGGGTTGCTGTACTCGGCAATTCGCTGAACATTAGTCGACGACCCAATCACGGAGGGATGTTCGCACGGGATAATCAAGGGCCTACTGTGGGCGTATGCAACCTGACCTCTTAGTTTCTCGATGCTGTACAACACCAAATGCGCCTGGATACTAAAAAGACGGTGACAGAAGTCGAGCATCCAATAGCATCCGAAAGCTTCCCTGCCTGGACCTGCTCTGCGTCTGAACTGCATCTGCACGACGTCGGCTATCGCGAGGCTCACCGAAAATCCTTGTCATAGTCTCAGAGCAAAAGTAGACTGTCCACTCAGACATTATGCAGGCACGGGTGGATGTGAAACGGCGATAAATTGGTTTGAGGGGCAAATGCAACCAGAGCAACGGGCTGCTTAGCAATTTTCCAGATAACAAGGACATACGCGAACATTTAACCAACACACGATCACGACGTGCAATAGTGGCAACTCAGGGTGGTAATCCTCCCGACCAAGCCGCATAAGTGATGGTTGTCGTGCTTCAAGTCTTGAGGCAAGGCAACCTATTGGATGACTTGATCAGGGACTGCTTCCTCCCCCATTCCACATATCCTGGTCAGTCAGAAGGGAAGGATCGTGTCGGTGCTGACTTGCTGGTCAACTTTTGTAGAATAATAACCTTCAGGCACGGGTAACATGTGTAATGCAAATCCAGCGCCGCTTGGTCATGGCGTCGATGGTAGATGGAGAATTATATATCTCGGTGTAAATCCCTCAATCTCTGCCGATAACGTGAAGAGAACCTCGACCTTGGAAAAAAATACTCATTGTTTCCTTCGCCTGAAAGCATTGGAACGGCTTTGCGGATCATTTACCCCGCTACCAGAATGGAATCAACAGTCCCAACCCGCAACTCGAACACCAGCAAGTGAGTCTGCATATTCATATCCATCTCTACTACAATCTCTATAGACTGAGGGGAAGACTGACGGAGACAAGACGTCTGGGTGTGACTAGGAATAAAAGCAACATCAATGACCATGACATCGAATCGCGGTCCCAGCCATCAACTTCAAATCAGACGACTCAGAGTCCCTCTCGTCATCGTGCTTTCTCTGGCGCTAGATCTTCATGGCAAACTACAACAGATCATGGAAGCTGGTACAAACACTGCAGTGAGCAGGATATGCTCCCGGCTGGAACTCCGCACCAAGACCTGAAACTCGATCTCCGCGGCATAGGAGCTCAGTTCGAAGGCTACAACAACACCAGTCTTGGACTTGACTCCTATCCCAATACGACTTGTTCATACCACCAACCAATCTTGGACCTTATGCCCAAACATGAACACCCAACATGTACAGCCGACCACTTGAATTCGTATATACTGGGCGATCCGGCAGAGCAATACGCTTTGTACTATCGAGTGGAGGCCGGCTGTCTCTCTACTATGAAGGACTGCACTTGCTTCGGAATAGGGAGGTCGGATAGCTTGTGATGGCTACCCCAAACAAATGGCATGAGTTTGAAAATAGGATTGGTGGATGGAGACGTAATGCACGCTTGTGCTGTAATGACACGTAACTTGGGAGTTTTGACTAGAAAGATTACGTGTGACAAAGTAGGAACTCCAGAAAACATTCAAGAATATCAATATGTTCAATATATACAAGAGCGGTCAAAGTATCTAGCTGTATATGGATATGTATGTACTTGCCGCACGCATAAAATAAAAATTAATTTACAACTTCGCCTTCTCCTTGGGGTTAACCAAAGGATCATAAATTGAAAGACCCTGTAAACAATTAGCATTCATCACCTCACTTAATTCAAAAGAGAGGAGGACTCACCAAAGTGTCAGCCGGCACACCCGTAGTATGCATGCTCAATCCCCTCGTATCAACCAGCGTGGGATTCAACTGATCCACACTCGAGCACCCAATCAATCTCATATTCATCTCCATTTCATCCTTCAACAACTGCATCGCACGATCCACACCAGGCTGCCCGTAAGCACTCATCGCATACAAGAACGGTCTGCCAATTCCCACACCCTTCGCACCTAAGCAGAGCGCCTTAATGATATCCGTAGCGCGTCGTACGCCGCCGTCGATGTAAATCTCGATCCTATCTTCCCAGTTGCGTTCACGTAGTACAGGCATGACTTCAGCTAGTACCTCAACTCCGGAACGCGCGAAATCGAGCTGGCGACCACCATGGTTGGAAAGTACAACACCTTGAACGCCGGCCTCGATGGCACGGATGACGTCTTCGACGCGCTGGACGCCCTTAAGGATAATTGGCATCTTGGTGATAGACTGGAACCAAGGGATATCCTTCCAGCTCAGAGCAGGATCAATAAAACTACTAATGGCTCTGGCGGCTCCTTGGGAGTTATCCGTCTGAGAGCCGCTTTGAACATTCGACCCCACATCTGTGAACTTGGAACGCATATCCTTTTCTCTGCGACCCAATTGCGGGGCATCGACGGTGATGAAAAGACCCTTACAGCCACGGGACTCTGCATGCTGGACGATCTTCTTCGTGATTTCACGGTCTTTGTTGACGTAGAGTTGCATCCACTGGACTTGTTCGCCTTCGGCGGCATCCATGATCTCGTCGAAAGAGCAGGAGGCGAGAGTGGGGATCATTTGGACGACATTGTGTTTCTTTGCGGCACGGGTGAGGCAGACTTCTCCTTCGTGGTGACCGAGCTTTCCGAGCGCGGTGGCGGTCACGTAGAAGGGGATGTCGACTTTTGTGCCGAGCATGGTGGTGCTGAAGTCTATCTTTTCGACGTCGACGAGGACGCGGGGTCGGAACCAGATTTTGTGGAAGGCGGAGTGGTTCTCTCGCATAGTCTGTAATCATCAGAATCTGGTCTTAGATGAAAAGAGTGTGCCTTACAATCTCATCATCAGCACCGCTGGAGTAATATGCCCATGCAGTCTTCTTCATAACATTCCTTGCCACAGCCTCGAAGTCCATCAAATTGTAACATTGTTCCAGAATTGGCATCCGCGCAATTCGATCCTGCCTTTCTTTTTCTTCTGGGGTCTCCTCCTTCTCTTCCTTCTCTACCGTCGACATATCAACCTCGCCTAGGTGCTTCGACTTGTCGAGGTATTTATCGAGGGTATCGGGAGGGTGGATGGGCTCGTATTCTTCGGTGGCATCTTTACCCTGACAATTTAGTTAGTCTTGCACCTATTTTCTTTCTTGCAGGTAGACTCACAGCATATTTCAGAATGATCTTGGGTCCACCAGGGTGTTCTTCAAGCCGTCAGCATGTTTGCGCCGCGAGAGAGTGAGATTGAGGGGTCATCGAACCAGGTAAGAACTCCGTCACATCGTATGCTTTACCCTGAGCAGATATCAGCCATTTGCCACCTCATGAAGCTGCAGAATATACACACATGCACAATAACCCAACACGAGTCTTTCGAGTTGTGCTTTGCGATCTCTTGCCCAGTCAAGCCCATCTTTGCGACGTTGTTGCAGCCGAGGTACTCTCAGTATCTTTGAATTCTTGTAAAAGAGACAAATGGGATTCGTTTTGTGGATTTAATAGAACGAAGAGGCAAGTGGAGATCGAGAGATCTAATTGCAACCCCAAGATTTGTCTATCCTTAGTTGATACAAGTAGTGGCGGGAGTAGATCGCGGCTGGTCGTGTTTTATGACGATGAGAAGTTAGCGATGGAGCTTTTTCGGCAATCAGAGCTTTGGTGTTTTTCGGGCAAATGGCACGCGAGCTTCTTTCCAGTTCACAAGAATTTGAAAAAGAAATTATTAAATTTGACTCAATTTCTCGATATATACTGGAGCTTGAGAATAATGTCTATACTTCTTTTCCTCTTCTCGGGGTTTTGTCTGTATCTTGGAAATAACTCGGAGACACTTTTCCCCACCGATTTCGGGATGCGGGGAGGCTGGGGTGCGGAGAAGTCTAGGCCCAATCACAAAGTTTCAATTGGAATTAATTTGCTGACTCAGACTAAATTTTAGGGTGAGTCTCTCCGTTTTCCCTTTGTTCTAATTCCACCTTTAATAGTACAGATTTTTCGGCTGTCTGTGGTAGTTGCAGTTATGCGGTGAGTTCTTTGCTTTCCTCTGCTTGCTGTTTCGTTGGACTCTAAATTCTTCGAGCCAATAATCAGAGCTGGACTTGGATTCTCGCCAGTGTTAATTATCTTTTCTATGTAGCCTTTTCATGATGTTTCGTATTTTGTTATCTTTAGTTGGAGTCAAAATAGAAATTAGAAGCCTTGAAATGTGTCTTTGCCTTCAGAAGGTATGCAGTCTACAATAGTCGTGTTCTGCATCGCCCAAAGCTTGCACATTAGCCGCCCTGGCTCTCGGTATCGGTATTTCTGTTGGAAAGTGTTGGTTTTTGTTACTCAGTCTTTTTAACATACGCCGGCATTGCTCCTGCAAGAACATCTCTGGATTCATTCCCCAGACTTTGGTATATTTCGAACTAAGCTCTGCCCATCTGTATAATTTGCAATATTTGCGGTCATGGCTTCCTTTTACACTATTTTCACTCAGTTCTTCCCTCCCAAAGCATCATTAACAGAAGGTGATCTTTCATCTCAAGTCGGGAAAGTCTTCATTGTGACAGGCGGTAGCAGCGGGGTCGGGTATGAGCTCTCAAGGATTCTCTATCAGGCAGGAGGAACCGTATACTGTATGTCGCACCACGAAGGTCGTGGACTAGCCGCTATCGAGAAGATCAAAAACACGGTCCACAAAAACACACCAGGAAGTCTCCACTTCATCCCCCTCGATCTCGCCGACCTCACAACCGTCCACCCAGCCATCAGCAAATTCCTCGCAGCCGAAACTCGGCTTGATGTCCTATTCAACAACGCAGGTCGAGCCAGCATGCCCCTAGACTACAAAACCGCTCAAGACCTAGAACCACACTTTGGAATCAACTGTGCTGGAGGCTGGCTCGTTACACAACTTCTGACCCCTATCTTAGCCGCAACTGCGAAAGTTTCCCCGCCAAACAGCGTACGAGTTACCTGGACATCATCAGTCCTCGTCGATGCCATGGCACCCAAGGACGGGGTGGTAATGAAAGAAGTGCGGACACCCTCCAAGAACCGCCACGAACACTACTCCGCCTCCAAAGCCGGCAACTGGTTCTTAGCCTACGAGTGGAATCGTCGCTATGGTTCAACGACAGGCGTTGTCAGCTTAGCTTTAAATCCTGGGAGTTTGAAGACGAACATATGGCGTACGACGCCCTGGTACCATTATTGGCCTTATTATTTCGTTTTGGGAAATGCTATTGATGGTGCGAGGACGAATCTATGGGCTGGATTTAGCAAGGATGTTACGATTGAAGATGGGGGGAGGTATGTTATTCCTTGGGGAAGGTGGCACACGAGTATGAGGGCAGACATTGTGGCGGGATTGAAGGAGGAGAAGGATGGAGGGACAGGCAGGGCTGTTGAGTTTTGGGATTGGTGTGAGGAAGTTACTCGGCCATTTATGGGTGGCTAGGTAAAGTCGTGAGGGGACTAGGCTGCGTTGATCATTCTCTCATTCCGAAATGATGTTCAATTATAGACGTATACTACAAATATTACAAGAAAGATATGCCTAAGACCAATATGAGGTACAAACAATTGATTGAAGGTTCCGGGATTAATAAGTTAAAATCTCTATTCAAACTTTTGGTGATTATTCGTCGGTTATATGACTTTTTTGAAACTCGATTTTACATATAACGCCAAACTTTTTTAAAAAAGTTTATCCATAATTATATTCTAGTTATATTTTAATTATTTATATTCTCTAAAATAAATAAATTTTTTCTGGCCAAAAACATGGGATATTATGCCAAGAAATATTCTATGGCAAACTGATTGGACGGTTTCAATTCAATAAATGGGGCATGATCTTAGGCGAGGTTAGGGCCCCTCTCCTCTTATCTTATCTACCTTCAGTTTTATAATCGACAATATTACACTTTTGTTTCCACTTTACTACGCGTCACAGGGAGAAGCTAAAGAATTAAGCGGTGGAGGGGGCCAGAACCCGAAGAGGCTAGAGACCACGTGAATCGGGCTACAAAATTTCACGTAACACACGGCCCCCATGTAAATTTTGTTAGTAAAACTTTACTCCTGATCCCAGAACCTTCAACCAATTATTCGTACCTTGTATTGGTCCTACGCATACAGTAAAGGTCGAAATCGTTATTAGTCTAAATGAACATTTAAAATTTTTTAAGTTGACCCACAACTGCGTAATGCGCTAGATTCTTTAAGGCTAGCTACTTTAGACCCCGCATTAGCTTACCTCTTTGCGTCACACGTGAGAAGTTTGTTGCTGCCTGAGGATCAGTTGATAATTAGGGGACAATCTGCACTAGGGTCAGTGTTAGCTGACTGACTTTGGCACGTGCTAACAGCTTGGACACTACCCATTTGGCTGACTGAAGGGCAGATTCTGGCTCCTGTGCTGCATAACAATAGGGGTGAGGTTGCGCTGCCGCGTTGTGTGGTGGTGGTGGCTGTGTTATGCTCACGGGCTTGGCAGAAGGGGGAAAAAGGGGATTGATAAAGCCCTGGCTGTATTTTTTTTTTACTTCTTACAAATATTCGGATGTCGATACTGGCGAAATGGAGCCTTGCTGTCAATAGTCATGGAAGATGTATCTATTAAGTGTATGATTGATTGATTCAGGAGTCAAGTCTAAGAAGGACTGACCAGCATATACAAAATGCCAAGATCCTAATTGAACCCTTGAAACCACTACGCGGGTCAGTTCAGCCGACACTTGCAGGTTAGGGCGACCTGACACGCAAACTGAACACTGTAGCCTAGAATCAATGAGGATTGATTGGATGCTCTGACGGCCTGCCGCTTTGGGCGCTTAGCTTGATGTCGTACAAAACAGTCGCACTCGTATCCATTTACAACTTCGTACTTATATAACCCAGAGTCTTCTTCGGTATGGCAATTTTCTTGATAGTTCACAAGTCCAAATTCTTTTCACATACTCCTAAGCGGCCTGCTGTACATAGCTTTCGTCTCTCATTTTATATGTGCTATATATTTCAGAGCTTGATCGAGTCTCTGCTCTACGGCTTTGGTCTCTTCGTTCCATTCAGTGAATCAGGGTTGGAATAAAGCCCTGATAGATATTGAATCCAAGCCTCGGTACTCAGCTCCTGATGGTAATGATGTCTAATCATTCAATTGAGTGGGAGGCATGTATGTCATTTGCGCCCAATGTCAAGATCATAGTCCATCGAAGTCTCATCAGTGCTGACAGCCTCTCAGGCGGCGGCGAAGCTTTCACTGGCCCAACGACTTGCATCGAGGGATACATATGCGTAGTAATAAATGAATGTGCGTATTTGATTCTCTGAAATGCAGTTAGAGCAAGGTTTAGCAGGCTTGACATCGGAAATTTACAACGGCTAGGGTTTTCACAGTGCTATTCGGCACCGCCTTTGGGTAACAAAACCTGCATCACTTGTGGAAGGCCAAACACAGACGTGGCCGGGATTGGAGTAAGTTGAAGTTTGCAGCGTGTAGCTGTTTCTTCTGAACTATAAGATCATACTAATTCACGCCTAATTTTCATATAGGTCCTTGTGGTATTTGCCAGCCAGTGCGCAATTGCGTTAATGCTTGCGCTTTGGGCTGACAGGAAGGAATATGACGTATGTGTTTAAAATCACCCAAACAAATATGTTCATGAAAATTGACTGAAAGCGAAGGAGAAGTCTCAAATCTATGTGATCAAAGTACTTCTTTGCGTCACCAATGTTCAAACGATAAATGGTTCGTTACAAACCCGCACTACGGTCTCCGAAAGGAAGAGTCCTCCATTATTGTGCTAATAACTAATGCAGGTATTGGACTGTCGATTAGTGCCATTATCTACCATTATAGCGAAGATTTATATCACTTGAGATTGATATACGAAGATATCAGCCTTGCAGGGTTGGCATTTATTTCATATTACCACCCCTTTCTGCTCTTTTGGAGTTTCGCTGACCAAGATATTGGTTTGGTAGCATCTCAATCTGGCCTGCTAATATGTTTTTAAGATCGCGCCACGAACTCGAGGTTCGCCGTGTCTCCTCAATCCTATTTGTTGCGTTTTATTTCTCTTTCGTGGTACTATTAATTCTACGCTTGCGAGCCTGGGACAACTATAGTTCCGGTCAGTGCTACGAGCCCGGCTTTTTACATTTTATTCAAGCTACGCCCTATGTTGTGGTCTCAGCACTTCTACTCATCATTGCCGTTATCAGTTCTGCGTGGGCGCAAGAGAAATGGTGGACCTATGGATTAGTAATCGTCGCTGCTATTCAGGCTCTAGTTTCTCTTCTATCAATCGTTTCACTGCGCACAGCTCACCAAAATTTCTTGGTTGGTGGTCAGTCAGATGATGAATTTGGATACGGCCAAATCATGATTATGATTTCACTTCTTGCTATCCTATTCGAGATCTGTAAATGTTTTAGAGGCAATTAACTAGTCCATAATTTGATCAAGTTCTCCGGTGGGGGTATGGAAGGCTGACGCGCCGAGAAAGATTACCGTAAAGGGGCAGAAGATATTGAATTAGGAGCATTCATGGTCTAAGTCAGCTAAAAGAAATCGACTCAGTTGAACACAGCCTTGCGGCCAGAGTTGGAGCAGATGTTTTGCTGGACATCGATAGAAACATGCGCATTAACTACTCTAAGTTGCCCCGCCGAATTTCCATTCGCTGGGACAGTAAGCTTCATCTTATGGATAACCATCTTGGCACACCCCGCGCTCGGCGCTTCTACGTTCGGCAAAATCCAAAAGCACCATCACTCACAGCGACCGAAGCTGCTGGCTTCCGTTTTGATATGGAGAAAAGCCTTGATCAAGACCTTGGTGTGAAGACTGGTCTTCAAAGTGGAGCAGATGGGAATAGTTAGGCCATTTCGGTGGCAACGCTATTTACATCCTAAACTTCGAAACTTTTGATGTTTCACAGTGCGCAAAGTTCATAGATGATAATTCCAGTTGGAGCATCGACATACTTGGGGTCTTGCAGCTATCAATTAATACCGGTACACCTGGCTCCTTGGGAAGGCTCATTCTCTGTGTCGGACTCCAACAGACGTCATTAAACCTCCTTGACACAGCATTTTCTTACCCCATGCCATGGTGTCAGCTTTACAACATGGCTAACATACACGATAATCATGATAAGGTTCTCAGGAACCTTTCTTCGCCAACACATGAAGGAGAGATTACCTATGACTCGAAAGAGTATCGGCCACAGGGATCCCTAAGGGAGAGAAATGAAATTTCCTATGAATATGATTTGTCTGTCGAGCTTCAGGTCCACTATGGTCAGGTTTATTATCTCATCAAGTTGGCGAGAAGAATGAAATCCAGTCTCGATGACGAAGAAACGAATACAGACGCAAGATCCACGAAAGCTAACGGCAAGGCGATTCGAGTACAACCTTGAGGAGCCAATTGGACTGGCAGTGTCTTGTTGTATTCCAATCATAATTTTGAGCAGACACAGAAATCTAACGGTACACCAGGTTGCGACCAAGACCACTGCGTGTGATGCAAGAAATGGCGTGCTTCCGAATCAAAATTTATATCTTAGTTTATTCACTTTTCCTATTGGCTGATATCGCAACCTCACTGTTTGTGGGCGGACTACCGACATTTCATAGGTCACTTCTATCCAATTGCCTCACATTTTGATAGCATATATGGGTATCTCATTCTAATTTACCCTAAGACATTGCTACCTGTCTCCCGCTCAAAATTCTTCCGCCGTCACCTGAAGTGGAATAGTGCGAAAAGTAAAACTAACAAAGGACCCCCCTTTTCGATGAGGACTTGCCGAAATTTGTCGCAAGAGCAGCCCAGATCCGGTATTTCTTCATAGAAAACAAACCACAAGATTATACTGAAAAAATAGTGATATCTTGGTCCTCTTCTCAAGAGTCCCTCCAAAAATCGCAAAACTTAGCTCACGCTGTAGGCGACAGGGCGAAATCCTGCCGAAGCAATGCTACTGCGGGGTCGGGGGTTCCATCCAGTCCGAGATCCAAGAAGCAGTTCTGTTATGTACGCCTGATTAGGACGGTCCTTTTATGTTGGAAGCTGACAGTTGATTTTGAGCCTGATGCACTTTCCTGGCATATTCCGGCCGGCCAATTTGGATTAAGATTACTGTTGGTTGTGTCGAAATTGTTTGCTATTATATCAAAGATACTGTTTTATTTAGAGCAGGTTTCATCATTGGTGCGGTGGGCTGGAGTTGTGTAAAGTAGATGCGAGTTGGGCGTTGGGGGTGGGAGTTGGCAGATGGGGGAGGAGGAAATCACTCTGCGTCTTTGGCATTCCCCGTCACAAGGAATAAATAAAAACAAGTCGATATTAAATGACGCAGCCTAGTGTTCATAGCAAGCTCACTCTGTTGTCTGATTTTCCAGATGTGGGCGTTCCGCTACTCAGGTGTCCTTTCATGCCCTTACTGCGGGGCTTGTTTACGGGAGTGAACACTTCCCAGATTTGCGAATTTGACTCCATTATTTTAGCTGAAGGGATCATTAAAATTCTATACAGAATCTAAACAAAAATTTCCCGTTGAACTGAAGTCTGTTGGAGGAAGCTTCCGAATGAAATGTGGTCAGTTCTCCGATTCAAGACTTGACGGTTGGCGGCCCACGAAAGGAGGCAGTGCCCCTTCCTAGTTCGGAAGCGCAGCCTCTATTTGATCAATCTCCAACTTTCCCTTCGCCCCCTCCGTATAACCCTCCACATATCGATCACCAAATGGCATCATCCAAGTATCTATCTCGTGTCAGCACAACCTGTCTCCAACAAACACCACGTCACTCACCATACGTAGTAGCAGGCTTCGTCTTCGCTAACCCACAAATAATTTTCGATATGTTAGGACCAACATCGAGTCTCGGAAAGATGTCTTTAATCCTATCATACTCCTCCCACGTCAGACTTCCCGTCGGATCCCCTCCCGGCCCATCAATATCAGCTAACACACCCGCAGTCATCAATGCACATTCCAGCTGCTTATACGTCGAAATACTCGGCGTCGAGTGCAAGGCGATGGCATCCCAAACCAATTGTTTCCTGCTGTCATCCCAGGCATTTTTATTCCCATGCTGTTCAATGAAATCCTTAGCGGCAATCGCGCCGTCGACTTCAAATCGTTTGTCGGGAGAGATGATGGTGGAGTTGGTGCTGTTATCCCAGCCCAAATCATGTAGTAATGCGGCGACGGCGAACGCTTCACTGTCAACCGTGTTGCTCAAAGTGGCGTTTTTATTGATGGCGTTGGCGCCAAAGAGCCACGTTCGCATGACATGGTTGTAGGTCATGTCATCGCCGTGAGCGCGGGCATAGGCCTGGGATGCCTTGATCAGGGGTGTGTTGGGAACAGTAATCCCTGCTATTGTCGTGGTTGAAGGGTTGGTAGCGGAGGGAAAGGCATGCGAGAGAGACGCAAGGGCGAGAAAGGTGAAAAGTGGTTTGATGAAGTGCATTTTGACGTGTGAAGAGGTGATCTGCTTCATAGTCAGAGGACTTTGGGGTGAAGTCTGATTTTCTTATATAAGTTGGACGACCTTAAGTCTGACAGAGCAGTGTATTTAGATACACAGTCTTGGAAAATGGACCATGGTAGAAACAGAACTTTCAGATAAAGTAGATTAAAATTATACCTATTTCCTGTCATCCGTGAATTCAATTCCTCCGTACATCCTACGGCTTTGCCGGCCGGCTTTAGAATTTGGTGAAGCCGGGTGCTTCATAAGACTTGTTTAGTGAATTCGGATGTACGATTGAAGCTCTTATCACATCAAAGTGCTAGAATCCCGGTAATGAGATTTAGGCGGGATGATTTGTTGAGTAATCCAAGACTTGGTGTAACATCACAACTGCACTTTCTTACTTGATTGCTGATGTAAGATGATTCATCACGTCCGTTGCCGACAAAAATTCAGGATGTTGAGAAGCTTAGACTTGAGTCATTAATGCTGGAGGAAGGTAACGTGGCCTTTGGCATGAGTTCTATAAATAACGTCGCAGAAAGTCGAAACGCGTATCAAAGCTGTACTATCGATGCCTCATATATTCCCCTCAGAGGTATTTTATCATCAAGAGATATTATGTTGGAGATCAAAATTCATGTCTCCCAACAATAAGTTCCATCCGGGAGGTTCCAAACCCCCCGAGATGGCCAGTAATTGGGGTCCGAGCTGATCCCAATTTTCTCTTTCCGCCCGCTTCTCGTCTAGAGAAAGCTCACCGTTTGAGTTCAATTTTGGAGCTTGTATGCGATTTTTCTCTTACATTCTCGTCCGCCGTGAGCTCGCGAATTTCATGATCTTTCGAAGACGCTTAGTTCACTGAGATAACTGAACCGTAGGAAATTCGAGCTGCCATTCACTCAATGGGCAGTTCGTTTAAATCTTAAAGGTAACGTAGGGCGCTAGTACTGTAGTTCAGGGGCTCGCTAAAACAGGTGGCAAACATTTTGCGAAGTCCACCTCGGGACACATCGTTTGACTCGCTAAAAGACCTACTCAGAAAAGACATCGAATTTCATAAGTATCATCTTACATTTTAGCCTGTGAAACCCGTTTCAATCCGCGAAGCTTTTCTGCAACACTGTTAAACCGTATTCTAGGCAAATGAGCAACCAAAAATACCGCCACGCAAGCTGGAATGGCCAAACTGAAAACCCAGACGAGTCCCTTCCCCGGAATATGATCATTCATACTCAGTAACCCCGTTATGAAAGACATCGGGACAAAAAGCAACGCCAGATTGGTCAGTCGTATAACGTTTCTAGCTTCCATCAACGACTGGCGGCTATCGGCGATTTGGACCATCGAGGTAGCAACCTGTATCTTGGTCTCCAGAATATCGCTATATCTCCGGACCATACTCGCCAGATATTGGTAGTCTTCACATAGCAAATCATATGCTTGTTTTTCAGCTTCTGACAGACTGCGAGACTGGATGAACATGATGGCAAATTGGAGCTTGACACCGGTCTGGGTACATCTTCTGATCCAAGCTTTCATTGCACGCAAGTCCAAATCGAGTTTAATAAGTCTTTGGTTCTCCATTTCCTCGGTGGAATATTCGTACTGCCTGATAATGCGGTTGAAAAGCTCGAGATACACAACCCATTCTGCTGCCACAATTTTGAGCGGGTAGTACATCAAAGAAAGGAGCGTCGGGTTATTGGCATCGAATCTTGGTGGCAGATGCCTTGTCCAGTTAAAAAACTATATCCTCGAGGTGGAACGAACGTTCTAGGCATTGCGTATCATTCTTGAGGTAGGATCCGGGGCCAAGGATGTCCTCATACCCTCCCTGGAATAAGCTTGGCTGAAGACTAACTTCATTGTTTGATGACCGATAAGTGGTACCTAGATGAGGATCGACAAGCATTAAGGCTAATATAAATCAGCGTTTTTTGCAATTTCCGGGGAGTGTGGTTTCAAATCTTACCCGTCCATCCGGTTTGTCTATCATTCGTCAACAAAACAGAACAGCAGCGCTGAGCCAAGCCGATGTAAATATTTGTCAAATACGGAAGAATCATGACTTTTCTTGGAACATTTCCAGTGCTTTCAAGTCTTCTCAGACCCGCTGCTTCAGAACCAAAACTTAACACTCTGTGATACCTAAGAGTGAAGAAATTGCCACTTTTCACTTGGGATGGCAGTCGGACCATATGTGCCGATGAATGGGTGATCTCAACCCTTGTGCCATCAATATGGGATGCGAAAAACAATGGGTCAATGTCCAAGCCTGATCCAAGAACTTCGATTGCGTCTTTGTTCAAGTCTTCCACGAGCAAGATGCGAGATTTTGGCTTCCCAGTTCGAGAAGCACTCAAAACTTCTGCAAGGCTTTCCATATCGAGCTCTTTTCGTGTAAAATTATTGTCATCTTCGTCAAATTCGAGACAACAGGCTCTACAAAGCTGCCTGAAAGAACCCTTTTGAAGGAAGCGGCGCAAGTTATCTAGGCAAGGATTTCTACGGCATTGTTGGGTGACGAATGCTGTGTACGTTGGGTCCTCCATGCTGACGCTATCGATTTCCAGGCATACGCAGGGTGAACTTGGCAATTTGATTGTATAGAAAACTCCTCGACGCCGTTATCGCGAAGGTCACGGAACGCGCACGACGTGGCGTGTAACGCACCAATCCCTGGTAGAGCAGCAGCAAGTTTATTAATAGCCGCCAGCCTCGTTGCTTTCAGCTTCTCGTTCTGCCACCATCGATAAAACACCTCCATTACCACTCCGCGCTGCAAACAGTGTTCTCTCAACGACCAGAAAGCACGAGAAGCCTCTCATAAATTCCGAACCTTGTTAAAATTTGGCATGAAAACAGCTAGTCTCAAGGCTCTTAACTACTCTTGACTTCCGCTTACGTACTTCGCAATAGACTCCCAAGCCTCTGTATACCTTTCTCAATTTCAGTATCCTCGTACTAAGCCTAACATAACCGCGCTTCTCTTCCAAATCCTTTTTTAGATCTCGCCAGATTAGTATAGTCATTTATAAAGGCAAATATCTGTCTGTTTGCAAATACAAACGAATATCCAGACCTTGTTTAATACATAATGATATCCGTGATCGGTAATCTGGAAGAGGGAATAATATAAATAGAAAAACCTCTTACAAAAAGAATCTTATTATTCGCTGGTACAATTAATATATTTATAATAAGTTGTATGTCTAATAGCTCAAGTTATATATTGATAACTGTTATAAGAACTCGATATTATGCTTCATATGTTGGAATAAGGACTTTGTTGATATGAGTTTGAAGTGCTCCCGTCTCGAGAAGATAATGTATGAAGGTGGAAGTCAGATGAGATAGTGCTCGGACTCATCAACCAATTATCCCGGCTGATTCTCTGTCAACCGTCAAAGAGCAATATCGACAGTCTTGTCAGTGAAGTTGCCTTACAAGCTGGTTGCGACGCCTGCACAACTTTCAGACTGCTACAAAAGAAACATCAAGTAGCCCAATCTTGGCTTATAATTTGTTTTCTCCCTTTGAAACCCACACCCAGAACTACCCTATTAATCTACACTCCAGATTGTTATATTTTTCCAATCCGGAGTAATAATCCTCTATATATATTCTAAGCAAGCGGAATTCAAGTATCAAAACCAGTAGATATTACTATTCAAGATTACATATCCATTCTCGCTATTTGGCCGATCGATAACGAAATGCAACAAAATATCGTAACTACTTTGAAATTTTAGCGAGGTCGATCTCGAGGGGTACGGCGTCAGTAGTATTGGAGAATGAGGATAGGGAGGCGTTGAGAGGTCAGAGAGATTTGGTTGAGGGGAGAAGCGTTGGGAAGAGGCGTTTGGGCTTTGATGGGGAGGTACTTCCCTGACGAACTTGATTAAAATAAAATAAGAAAGAACGACCAGTAAGAGAAGACTGTAGTACAGTGTTGTCAGATACCTAGATAGTATGTTTACCGCATATCGTTCTTGCTGTTTTCAAGATGAGACTTTCAACTTTCCCATCCCCTGTTCTCCGTACCTCGAATCTTACGGCGCACCCAGCCCATAATGCTCACAAGTCTCCACATCCTTTAAAATAGGATTTACCCCAGTAATAGAAGGACAAGAATATACGATGGAGCCATTTATATCCTCCGGCGAGAACCCAACAAGCCTACCAGTCCCAAATGTCTGAATAGGAATATTATATGTGGTCGTGTTTTGCTTGCACGTTTTTATTCCCCTATACTTCATATCAGCACTTCTTAACTCACTCTTATCTCAGAAGAAATACTTACTTATTATCAGTCTCACAATCAATTATACCAGCCAACTCCCCAAAATTCGCGGTCGCAGCAAGCGTACTCTGGGCATCGGTATCATGCTCCGGCACATCCGTACACCAAAACCTCTCCTCAATGGAAATCCAGGAATGTCCATCCGAAGCTACCGCCGCTAAATCGTTATTGTCGCATATCACATTAATTTGGTTCCGGTAGTTGACGCCGTGGCTGGGGAAGTTGGGACAGGTGAAGGTTCCGCGGCCGTAGCTGGCCAGGAAGGAGATAGAGCCGCCGCCGCCAGTTAAGATTGTGGATGTGAAGTTTGAAATTGTGATATAAGGGGGGACGGGACAGGTTGTGTTGTAGGGGTTTGTTGCTGGGGCGGCTTGGGGGAGGGCAAGGGATAGTGGGGTGAGGAGTGCTAGGCTGAGGGAGAGAGCGGAGGGTTTCATTCTGAAGAATCAACTAAATCGCTTTTGAAGAAACAAATGTGAACAGAAACGAGTAAAGTGAGACTAATGTTGAGGTATGGCTCCGCTTTGGAAGAGGTCAGATGGTAGAAATAAGGGGATCGTAAAAGTTGTGGTCGAAGAAGATTATTAACGTCTCACTTTTGGTGAGAGTTTCAAGAGATTCTATCAGCCTTGCGAGACGGATGTCAGTAGGGTCAAAGTATCAAAGCTCAAGTTAGGTGAGGAACTATGAAATTAATTATATGCTAGAAGCTGGAGAATATATGTCCCTTCCGAAGGCGGACCCTATTGTCGGGGTATTGGGAGCAGCAAAAATACCTAATGGTCAGCGAAAATAAAGCTTTGATATAATGTAACATGCCTGTTATCAATTTAGGCTACTGAGCCTGCATTGTGACTACCACTTAGTAGGTCCCGTGGTAAATTGTCGAGGCAAATTCGAGATTTTATTACATGGAAAGAAACGTTCCATAAGAACAGGAACTTCAAGATTTAAGCATTGAAACAACTAATTAGTATGTCAGAAATCCAGAAGAGCATGAAAACTTCATTTTACGCTTACTCAGATATGTACCACAACGAACGCTCTACCGGTGTATACATGCACTGTATATCCGGCGTTCCTGGCTAAACACCCTGCAATAGTCCCTCCCGCCACCGAGTCTCGGGAGCGACACATTTCTCGACACATTTGCAGGGGGCTGGCGCGGTACCGAGCTCGCCTAAGAAAATGTAAAGCAACCCAAGTATCTTTGCAGTACCCCATAATTGCAATAATATTATTATATAAAATACAATCTTTTTAATCAATTGATAAATTATATAATAATTAAAATATTTTTGCTTATTTTCTTTGATTTATATTGAAAATCAAAACTATTATAATTTATTAAAATTTAAATTAATAATAAATAAATTTAATAAAATTATAAATATATAATAATTTAATTATAATTAATAAAATTTTTATATATTAATTAAATTGTTCAAAGAAATTAATTGAAATTAATTTTATATAATATTTATTAAATATAAAAATAATAAAATTCTAATTTTTAATTAATATTTAAAAATTATTTAAAAAAAATCAATATTATATAATTTTATTAATAATTTTTATATAATATTAAATAAATCGATTTTTAATAAATCAATTTAAAAAATTATTATTATATATTATTAATATTTAAATAATATTTTATATTTAATAAAACTTTTAATAACATTGGTAAAATATTTAGTGGGTCGCCACCTCCAGCGATAGTAGCGACGACCTAGTAATAGTCTAACGACCGTAGCAACCATAGTAATATCGTTTTCAATATTTTGATACTAAAGATATTAACGACCAGCCGCGTTATATAACTATTTTTTTTTAAATATTTATTTAAATCCTTTAAGTCCCTTAAGTATTAATAGTATTATTATTATTTATCACGTAGGTTGAAGGGAAGGTAGACTCATGGATCCTAGAGGATGGGTTGAAAGTGAGGATATATTAAGGTCTAAAGAATCTAGCTAGGTGGGTAGCAGTCCTTATATACGAGGACTGCTCTTTAAGCGTTTAGACGAGGCTGGGCCCGTGGTGCGGGCGCTACGAGCGCTACAGCGCACCTCGCTGTGACATTATTATATATACTAATATATGTATATATTAAAAGCGGGGCCTAAGACTAAACTTTGCTTAAAACAACTAAATTTAATATTATTTAATTTTTTTATAAGGTTTTCATAACGTAGGAGTTTTACCGAGACTTATAAAAAAACCGTATATTTTAGGTACCTAATATATAAGGCATCAATTTTGGGTATCTAATATACAAGATATTAATTTTTAAAATTTAATATAAAAAATTATAACTTTTTTAATTTTTAAATTAATATAAAAATAAAAATATATTTGAATTGCCCTAAAATAAGGTAATATTATTGGTTAAAAATTTTTTTTTTTTTTTCTAGCGATACTAACGACACCAGCGATAATCTAATAACAAATTAGTAATATTAGTGACAAACAGTGAATTTAACGACGCTAAAATATTTTACCAATGAAAATTAAAATATTTTATAATCTGAAATTAAAATTATTTATAAATTATAACACCAGGACCCCCACAAAGTATCGGATTAGTGGGATTATCGGCTAATCCTAGGATTATATCAGAATCCTAATAGATTTCCATCCTTATTAGGATTAGTGCGATTAACCGAAATTCTTAAAATTAACAACTTTTTTTCAGATTTTTAGGATTAACAAATATTTTATATACTCAAATATCCACTTATACTAAATTTAGATGCAAGGATACTAGATTTTACATAATCGGTTTTCTATTATATAATTGATATTAAATATTAATATTTACTAAATCCGAATTTCAATAATATTATATATATATAATACGAATATATGCGCGCATAAACTTTTAAAAAAAATTCGATATAGCTAAAAATATTTATATTAGTATAAATAATTATAATATAAGGGCTTAAACAAGTTTATTATAGCATGACCGTGCGCAGCACGGTTCTAGCCATTAATACTTTATTGACCAATAAAATAATTGTATTCTCGCGCGGCTCGTCGGCCTCAGGCTTCAACCGGCCTTCGGCCGGCTGAAGCCTTCGGCCGACTCACCTGCGCGGATATTTAATAAATAATAAATAATAAATAATATATTTTTAATATTTTATTTTACATTATTATAATTATTATATAAAAAAATTATATTAAAATATATAAAATTAATATTATTTATTGTTGTATATACTGACGTGGCTGCCTCGGTGCCTCAGGCACCCATATGTAAATAACCTCACCTCCTGCCCCTACAGCGCTATAATCTCTGAATACATATACATATACAGCATTTACTGTATCATTTATTGATAATTAAAAAAATTAAAATATTTTAATTTATTTTAGTTTATTTAATTAGTATTAAAATTAATATTTAGAATAAATAAAAAATATAATTAATTAATTATTATATAATTTTTATAAAAATCTTTTTATTAATATTTAATTAAATTTTTTTTTAATTTTATTAAAATTATTATAAATTTAAATTAATTAATTAAAAATATTATTAATTATTTTATTTTTTATATATTATTATAATTAAAATAAAATAAAGATTTAAATATTAAATAAATATA
>Ga0247778_1000322_pt1 | contig 73933 bp, 96 predicted proteins | sample UWRJL049202B5_FD_179939 | JGI IMG/M metagenome (GOLD analysis project Ga0247778, IMG submission 179939) | Plant litter microbial communities from Arlington Agricultural Research Station in Wisconsin, United States - UWRJ-L049-202B-5 | ecosystem: Environmental > Terrestrial > Plant litter >... | reverse complement strand
GGGTCGTTGCGGTTCTCGGCAGCCCACGTGATGAGACGGCACGCGTGCAAGGCATATTGCATGGCCTCCACGGCGCGCCGCGAAGCCGGCATCAGCGTTGCTCCATGCAAATCGTCTCGCGGATCAATTCGCTTTCGAAATCGTCCGCCGGCAGGAACTGATCGAGCGATGAGCGTTTTCCCTGGCCCACGAGGCGTACGCCGCCTGGCTCTGGAGCCTGCGCGGATGCCTCCGTCCACGAGAATGAGACGGAGCAGTCGAACTCGTCCCTGGGACCGTTGCCGGTGATGGGCCAATTCTTGAGATCGGCGGCTGTCATCGGAGCGGACCGCGCTCGTGATCCGGCTCAACCGATTGGTGCACTGGCTCGCGTGCAGAAACACCCTTCACGGGCGGCACCGCGCGTGCCAGTGAACTGACGACACGCGAGTAGACGTTGAGCGTTGCGACGTCCGCCCGCAGAATCGCAGCGGTCAAGCGCTCTCGGATGTCCCGTTCCGTGGCAACCGGCCCGCGCGCAGCCTGTCCGTGCCGCTCAACGGGCTCGAATACATCCTCCAGCCGTACCGGCCGCTCGGGAAAGATCTGGTTGAGGATCTGCACGAGATCGGATCGCTTGGCCTCTGCGACTCTCGCGATCAACTGTTGTTTCTGATGCTGCGGGGTGAGCTGCTGACCATCCACCTGCAGGTTTCCCGCGGCCGCGGAGCGCTCCCGGCGCTTGCGCGCCTGCGCGCGCCAATCAGCGAGATCGTGAGACTTTCCAAACACGAAGCCCCTCGGCTGCCGGAACACATTCATGCCAAATCGAACCAGTTGCGCCATCGTTGAACCCCTAAGTGAGGGATAGGGTCGCCTGCGTCAGGACTCAGCCGGCCAGTCTTCATTGAGCCAGCTGCACACCGTGGAGACCGCATCGGTGAACGTGCCACCGACTCGGTACATCTCTTGGAATCGAGGAGATCCCTGGATGGCTGCCTTGAGCGCGTGCCAGTAGACGGCGTCGAGATCGATCACCTCGTTCGCGCCTTTATCGTGCTCGGCGATCCCGGCCTTCACCTCGCTTAGTGCCTGATCCCATGTGTTCCCGCGGATCGGCTGGATCGAGCGAATCTGCTCGCGGCGCGCCTGCACCTCCATCGCAGTCGCACAGGCCCGCCGCAATCGCAACAGCACCGAATCGACTTGTGCCTCTGCGCTCATCGGGAGGGATGATCAGACGGTCGGCGTCGGACCGTCAGCGCAGACTTCCGGCTCAGCAGCAGGTTGAAACGCGCCGAAGAGTCCATCCACACGATGAGGATCAACATCGACATCGGGGCGAGAGATACGAGCCTCCCAAGACGATCCATCGCCTTGCGGAATCGGCACAACGTGGTCGAAGCCTTCGGCGTCGTAGTCGATCAGGACGACTTCGATCTGCTGCCCATTCGCAACGACCTGGGTCAACGCCCCACCCGAGACCACCAGCGCAACCCGGGTGGCGGGCTGCCGGAACCGCTTAATCGGACGCGTTGGATCTCTTTGCAGGCGGGTGCGTGCGAGTTCCAACTCGTCCAGCAACTCTCTGAGACCGCCGAAGAGGGCGGCCTCTTCATTCGCTGCTTGTCTATAACGTGTCGCGGTTGAACGATCCGCGACCTCACGGGAGGCTCGCTCGCGCCGTTCGAGAATCCGGCGAAACTCATTGAGCGCGAGATTCAGTGGTTGAATTTTGTCGACCATCGTCGGTTACTACCTTCCGCCAGAGGCGGGCGCGCACCCACCGTCGTGCTCTCCGGTTGCCGGTCCGCCGCTCCTGCGCCGAGCGTAGTCCGCACGAATTGAGCCGATCCCTGCAGTCAACGCGAGATCCGCCGCCAAGGCACCGCGCTCGAGAGCGGTGAGTCGCTCAAGTGGAGCTTTCATCACAGCGTCGAGATCCCCGAGCGAGGCGTAGTAGCCCCAAGTGGTTCCAGCAGGCGTCCCGCGGTACGCATCGCGCCCCCTGAAGACGTTCATGCGAAGAAACACGCCCGTGACGTGGGGCAGAAAGTGCTGGCTGTCATCTGAGAATTCCTGCCCACTCTTGCAGTATCGAATCGTGAGGTCTCCGACGGTGACGACACGACCTGCGCGCACTGCTCGTTCGATCTGTCGGATCAGCTGCTCATTCATCGCAAGAGGCCTCGCGGGGCCCCGTTGGGAGGCCCCGCTTGCACTGAGGATGGCTCGATCGACAGTTACATCTGGATTGCGGGAGATGAGTGCGCCGGCTCCTGGTGCCGCGCATCGTCGCTCGCGGGCGGTGGCGTATCGCCGTTCAGTGAGGCGCTGAATGCCTGGTTGTACGTCAGGTGCTTGCCCTCTTTGCCGAGGAGGACCGGATCGATGCCCGAGTCGCCGAACGGGTCGTGAACCATGACCTTCACGACGAACTTGCGGTTCGGATCCATGACGAACGTCGTCCCCTTTGCGATCAGGTCCCTCTCACGCTGGAAGGATTTCTCGGTCAACCTGAGCGCGTTGCCGCCGTCTTCGAGCGCCTTCGGGGAGATGTCGAGGTTGACCGCCGGAACGATGTCGAATGTGACTCCACCGTTGGCTTTTGCTTCCTCCGTGAAGCCTTCGTACGCGCGGGATTCCTTGAAGTTCGTGAGCGTCGTCTGGCCCGCCTCATACTTGCCCCGCTCCTTGTCCCAGCGGGAGTACAGGTAGGTGTAGGCGACGACCTCCCCCTTCGCATTTCGCGCGCGCATGACCGCTGCGCCGTGCGAGTTCGGAATTGCTGTCGGCACGTCGTTCAGCCACTTGGCGGTGGCGGCGTCGAGGTCCTCGAGCGTCTTGCACTCGAGGATGTTCACCTCCTGCCACACCGAGAGGGTGCCATAGAGGCGCGAGGCGTCGCTGCCGCGGATCTGCAACGTGGTCGGGCGGTTGACCTTGACGCGCTGCATATCCTCGGGCTTGCCCGAGCCGGCGAAAAACAGCGGCCAACCCGCGTAGAACTTGCCTTCGGCGCCATTCGGATAGCAGCGATCGAAACCGATGACACCGCCCACCTCGACACCGAGGTTGTTCTTCTTATCGCGGAAATCCGTCAGCGACGGACGCTTGGGCTTGTTCGCAAGATCCCCGCGCGTGGACAGCGTCACGACGACTTCCTCTCCCGTATCAAGACGCTTGCCCTTCACGCCAACTACGCCTTTGTCTTCAACGTAGGCGGAGACTTGAACGGCCAGGTTGATCGCGTTTGACCTTTCGCCCGAAGCCGGGCCGCGAAACATGCGCATGTAACATCCCTCAGGTTGTCGGTGGAGGCCGAAGAGCGCCGGCCCTTGTTTGTCGCTACATTAGTTATTCTATCGACGTATCGAATTCTGAGAACTATTACCGGGCATGACACCGGTGGTTCATGGGAGGGAGTTGCGCTCGTGAAGAACGAGCTGTGGATTCGCTGACGCGCTCGCGATGGGGGCCCGCCACGATGCTGGGAACCGCAACTGGGGCAAGGAGAAGGCTGCCCGGGAGCTGGGTGAGCCAATGGCCGCGCCCAAGGTGTACGACGAACTAAGCGAGCGCCTCAGCTCGCGCGCGTTGCTTCGGCGAGACAGTTGCGCTTCAGGCCGAAGTGGCTATTTGCGCTTTGGTCAGTCGTCATCCATCGGGAAGATCCCGAGCTCTGCATTCACAATCGGGGGCTCTCTCACTTCATCGCCAAACAGGCGTCTGGCGAGCTCCTGATCGTGGTCGGGATCGTCTTGCGACGGCTGAATAACCGGGATCTGCAACCTATTCATCTACTTCGTCCTCAAATGTTCGAAGGCGTCCCTTGCCTTCCAACGCGCGTTTCCTACGCGCTCCCTGCTGCATACAAACGTAGACCAGACTAGTTAACGGCTTCCGCCGTCCGCATTCCGATAGATGGTTCTCGAAATGAGCGCCTTTCGATCGATACGCCGGACCGACATTGTTAACTGTCGAGCGCTCCAGAATCGTGCGGTCATTTCGCCTCTCCTTCAGCGGAATCATCGTCGAGGGGTGCGATTCCCAGCTCCGCGTTGTCGACGTGATCCTGCGTCAGGAGCATGACATCCTCGATGGCGGTATCGGCAGATGCCTGCAAGGACTGAAGGGCCGCGGGCACCTCCCGCTCCACTTCGCCACCCGCATCAAAGATCTTCATGATCTCGAGCACCTCGCCCGAAATCGTCTTCATTTCGGACGCGGGGAACTGCGCAGGCGCAGGACGCTCCGCGTAGGTGTCGCGCTCGGTACTGGCGTAGGAGGCGATCTCGCTCGCCCCCTGACGGATTTCTTCCAGGCTTGGCGGCGGCGCATCCTCCCACGCCTCAAGATCCCGGTTGGCCTCGATCTGGCTCCGAATCAGGTTGGCCATATGTGCCACAGCGGCGCGCGGCTCGATAACCGGTAGGGCGGCCTGTTCAGCCGCCCCTCGATCCGCCGATCGCGACACCGCTTGATCCACGCGCGGCGGCAGATGCTCGGCAAGCTGCTCCGATGGCGGGGCGCCGTTGACGATTGCGCGTACGCCGACCATGTGAGGGTCGAGCAACGCGTGCGTATCTGGAGTCGCTCGCAGCTCATCAAGAATCGCCGCGACGGCACCTCTCTCGGTTTCGCCGGGCCTGGCCTGCGCAAGCTCGGGCGCCGGGTTGGCGAGCGACGGGATGATCTCAGTGAGAAATGCCTCTCGCTCGCGCGCGATCGCCAGCTCCGGCGGCTCGTCAGCGCCCGTCAGGTCCGGTCGATACACCTTAACGAAGTGATTGACCTGCGCGTACGCGGGCTTGTCGTAGTCACCGTAGAAGCTCTTGACGCGCCATAGGTGGTCAGAGAAGAGGATATGCGCATCGCCAGCGTCCTGCGCCACCAGATCGGACAGGGAGATTTTGTCGACCTCGGCGAAGTTCGCGGCTCCAGAGTCCGTGAACGTTGAACTGAACTCGCCGTGCTTCGCCTGAAGGGCGCCCATTTGTCCGGACAGCACCTGATAGTGCTTTCCGGCGCGCTTGATCGCCTCTTCGGCGGTCGTGACCGATTCGGTTCGCATGAATATCTTGATGCCGGTGTTGGCCACGATGCGCTCGGCCTCAATCTCACTCCCCTTTTTGAAACTGGCATAGTCCTGGCCCGCGAACACGGCGCAGATGCCGAGCGATCGCGCTTGCGCGGCCACATCGCCAAAGCCTTCCACCGCATACGAGCCATATTCATCCAGCGCGATCAGGTAGGGAATGTCAGCGTTGGTCGCACGCGCGTCGGCCAAGAACTTACGATCGCCAGTCAACTTGTCGCCGCCCAAGATCGGAACCAGCGCCGATCGGATTGCGGTCACCACCATGCGCCCCAGATTCTTCAACGACTCAGGGCTCTTTTCCATGCTCGGCAACATCACGTAAACGATGCGTCGATTGGCAATCACATCCTGCCAGTCCACTTCCGACAAGTCGGTGCGCATGATGTGGCCGTACGTTCCTGACAGCAGCTCGAGGACGGCGGTGAACTGCATCGCGAGGTAACCATGCTGCTCGGAAGCCTTCGCCCGCGCCTGCTGGGCGCCAGGCCCTTGCATGTTGATTGAGGCTTCATAACCAGGCAGTTCACGCAGGTACGCGTTCAGTCCCACCAACGCCATTTCGGAGAGCTGCTCCTTCGAAAGCTTTTCGACGGCATCGAGTGTGAGGTGCGCACGGATCGTATCGACTGACAGGATCAGTTCGTCACGATCGCGCTTTTCGACCAGCGCGCGCAGGACCGCACGGCCCAGCGCCTCGGCGCGCCCACGCCACATGCCGTCGGATGCCCCAGCTTCGCCCATCAGTGCGGAGAGCAGCTCCATCAGCGAGTCGGAGGAGCCGACCGCGAAGAGGTTCGAGGTATTCGAGTTCTTGTTACGACGCTTCGTCGTCGTCGTGAGGCCGGCCGTAAGCATATTGATGACCAAGAGGTCATCCTCGCGGCCAAACATCCGACAGATGCCGTAAATCAAGTACCAGGTCAGGACGTCTGCTTTGCCGTCAACGAGCACGCCGCCAGAACCAAGGTGAATGAATTGTTGCAAAAGGCCGAGCAGCCATTGAGTCTTGCCGCTGCCGGTCGTTCCGAAGGTCAGCATGTGCGTGCACAGCTGCGTCTTCGACGCCCACACGCCTTTGCCGCCGGTATCCTTATTGAAGCCGAGCAGCACCAGACCATCACCCCGGCGCCATGGATCTTTGAGCCCGGCAGCCTTTGCGACCTTCTTGCCAACCGCGGTGCGCAGACCGAGCACGGAGTAGAGGTAGCGCGTCAGCGGCCGACCCACGTACTCAAACCGCGGGCACTCGAGTTCCCACTTCTCCTTGAGCAAGCAGACTCGCGTGAACCAGACCAGCACGACGACCAATGCGCAGGGCCAGACAAGTGCCGGCGCGGCAATGAGACCCCCGAGGCTGGCGATCAGAACGAGAGGTGCCGCGTAGTCATCGAAGAACAGGCGCCACTTCTGCGCCAGCGTGAAGTGGTGACGAAAGACCCGTCGGCGGTCGACGTGATAGCTCGCGAGCGATCCGGGCTGTGCAGTCATCTCGATGGCTCTCAGCTACTTTGTGGGGTCGTAGTTGGCCCACACGCCCCGGTCCGCGAGTGCCCGTGAAGACTGATCCTTCGCTTCGGTCTCGAGAGCACTCTTCAGCCCGGCGATCGCCGCCTGCACTTGTCCCTCGTGCGGCCTGTGCTCCCCCTTCCCTGCTGCAAGTAAGGCCATCTCGTGTTCGTACTGCGCCATGATTCCGGCCGCCTCGACAAATGCCAGCCTCCGACCAGCACTTTCAAGGGCGTACCACAGCGGCCGATCGATTTTTCGCAGGCCGGCGAATGTCATACACGGCACGACACCGAAGCGGCGCGCGGCGAGAAGCAGCGCCACAAGTACCGTGGACTCGTAGCGATGACCGCGGACGGCATAGGCGATCACGCCCTCTCTGTCGGAATTCGAGCCCAGGTACCCCAGAATCTCCCGGGCAATCCAGCCGTTCTTACCCTTGATCAGCGCATTCCAAGTGGTAAACAGCGTGCCCAGCTGAGACCTCAAGGCAACCAGCGCACGTTCTTCATCGAGCGAATCATCGGGACGCACACATTTGTTCTCGGTGGCCCATCGCCACTCCGTTTTCGCTACGGCATGCGGTCCTTGGTACAGGTCGGCGTTAATGGCGTTCTCCACGCGAGCGAGATAGCGACCAAAAGTGGCCTGCACGTATCGAAAGAGTCCGGCGCCGTTGCCGAAGTGCCGTCTGTAGCGTCTCGGATAGGACAGGACGTCCCACGCCAGAAGGATGAGTGGCGGAGCCAGGAACCAGCGCAGCACTTTGCCAATGTACTCACTGACTCGCCACACGAGGTCACCGCTGAACCCCGAAGAATCACGCGACGCGAGGGCCTGGCCCAGTTTCCCGAGGTGATCGCCACTTGCCCCAATCGCTGAGTAGAAGGCGTGCCCGATAGCGCTGTGGTCAACCCTGCTCAGTGTCTCAGCGTGCCACACCGCCGCGACCTGCCACAGGCTCAGGAGGTGCGGCCTGAGAATCGCGAACAGCACCGCGGTCCCGACAATGCACAGGATCCAAAGCAGCATCTGCTGGCCGTCCGACAACTCTCCACTACGATCCTGTGCCATGACGCCCGCTCTATGTGAATCAGGTGCCCGCTCGTCGACGCAGGGGGCTCAGGAGTCTGCGATCCTCGGCATCCGCGCGCTGCGCGACGTAAACTGCGAGGAGGCGCTTTGTCTCGAGCTGCTCGACGTAGTTTTCGAGGAGCAGTCGTGCGGTGATCTGGCTCAGGACCATTGCGTCACGTGAGGCGGCCCCATCGGCGCTCAGCTTCGCCAGGTCCTCCATTGACGGCTTGCTGAACGCCGCGCGGTAGGCCGAGATCGCCGCCTGCTTCTGCTCACTGCCGGCATCGGTCAGCGCCAGAGCGGCGAGCTGCTTGCGGCCTATCATTGTCGTGCGCGCGCTCTCGTAGACTTCGCCGAGAGCACTCGAAGGCTGCGCGCCGGGAAGTTCCGCTGGCGGATTCACTCCGAGGAGCACTGCCGCCGCAATCCGCCGCTCTTCCTGGCTGCACTGGATTTGTGTGCCGGAAACGTCGACGGGGACGACCTGCACTGGCTTGCATTTGGCGCTCTGCGCGTACTTACGTACCTCGCGATTGTGTTGAGCAACCACAAGGTTCGGGTTGTACTGCGGAAGCGCGCCCACGGCCCTCTGCCCGTTCACGAGCGAATCCGCCCCGGTTACAACGAAGGCATTCTTCGCCTCCGCGTAACCCGTTGCCCGAGCGATGCCGGCGGTCAGCACCGGTTGCAGGATGTCGGCTTCACAGAAGGCGCCTGGCATCATGTCCGCTGCAACCTTCTTCGAGTAGCGCTCAACCTGCGTCTTGATCTGATTCTCGGCGAGCTTCTTGAACCCATCCTTGAGAGTGCTGCCAAGGGCTTCCTGAAGCGCCTGCTGGATCATCTGGAGGAACGGGATCAGGATCGGCGAGTCATCGTAGAAAGCTGCGGCCGGGCCCGACATTGCAAGAAAGCCCAGGATTGAGATTCCAAGCATCTTGGTTGCATATCCAACCCTGTGACGCTTCGGCGCCAACGAGATCTGATTAGTCATACTCTCGTTCCTCTATTTTCGACGACGCAGGGCCGAGAGGTACTCACGATCATCCGCTTCCGCCTGCTGTGCCACGATCGCAGCGAGCAGTCGCTTGATCTCCAGATTCTCGATGTAGCCCTCGAGTAGCAGTTGAGCGGTGAGCTGCTGCACGACCACCGAGTCGCGCTGAACGCCGCCGTTGGCAGTCAGCTTCTGCAGCTCATCAAGCGAAGGCTTCTTCAGCACTTCACGGTAGGCCTTGATGAACGCGTCCTTCTGTTCGCTACCGGCGTCGGTCAGGGCCAGCGCGGCAAGCTGTTTACGTCCGATCGAAGTCGTACGCGCCGACTCATAGACTTCGCCCAGCGCGCCGGCTGACGCGGCATCGGGAAGTTGCGCCGGCGGGCTCGCGCCAAGGATCACTGCGGCCGCAACACGCCGCTCTTCCTGCGTGCAGGCGAGCTTGGAGCCTGTCGTGTCGACCGGGATTGCCTGCATCGGAGAGCAGTCGTTGCCCTTCGCCGCCGCGCGGGCTGCGAACGCACGGACTTCCCGGTTGTGCTGCGCGACGACAAGATTCGGGTTGTAGCTCGGCAACTTCTCCAAAGCGCGCTGCCCGTTGACGATCGTATCGGCGCCGGTCACGGCAAACGCGCCACGCGCTTCGTCGTAGCCGGTCGCACGGGCCACGGTGGCCCCGACGATCGGCTTGACAATGTCTGCTTCGCAGAACGCGCCAGGCATCATCCTCGCGGCGAGTTCCTTGGTGAATTGTTCCACCTGCGACTTGATCAGATTGTCGGTCGTCTTCTTGAAGCCCTCCGAAACCGTCTTCGACAGCTGGTCGGAAATCACTTGCTGGATAATGGTGAGGTACGGAATCAACACCGCCGACGTCGCGTACGCAGGTCCGGAGAGTGCGAACAGTGCAAGCGCGGTCACACCGAGCACCTTGAGCGGCCCAATACATCTGCGCAGAACATCTGCGATCAAAGAGCCTGTCATCTTCATCGGTTAGACCTCGTCAAATCCGGGGCACCATTCCACCCACGGCATGGCAATCGGCATCAGGCGCTTCCATTGCCAGGGAGCGCATTGCCGTCTCAAGCGTCAAGTGGTAGGCGTCGAGCGTGCTGAACAGCTCCGTGATCCTTGGCAAACGCCTGGACGCGATATCCTCCTTCATCCGGTGAGCGATCAATCGCGCATGACTCTTGCTCAACTGTCCGAGAAGTGAGAGCCGCACGGTGCGACGCTCCTCGTCAGTTGTGGACTGCACCTCGCCGGCCATGCTCTCGACGCGCGCCAGCAGTCGCTCGAGGAACCCCGGTGCGTGTAGTCGAGCCAAGTCCGGGACGCTCATAAGGCTTTCCACGATTCGCGATGCCGCGCGCGTTACCGCGAGCTGCCACTGGCAGTTCGCTTCGGGCGGTTCTCTGAAGAAGGGGCTCGCCCGGGCCCCTGGCACTGCATCGATCGAGCTCAGCGAAAGATTCACATGCTCGATGAGACGGGTCGCATCGATCTGCTCGGCACGCTCGTGCGCGCGGCCGATGATGTAGGCGACCTCCTGAGCAAGGCTGCGCAAGAGGCGTGCACGACGATCGGCCGTGACCTGCCTCAATACCGGAAGCGCTGATTGCGCGAGTTGGTCGGTCGCGGTGCGCGTCAGGTCGATCAGGGTAGTCATCGTCGCCATGACGTTGCCGCCCGGATGCACGATGGCCGCCTGAGCGAGTGGCAGCGCGATCTTCAGGCGCGCAAGCGTGGCGTAGGCGCTGTCGGTTGCAGCGACGATGGAGCCGTTCATGCGATCCGAGCGCACGGTTCAGTGACCTACGCCGGTGGAAGGCAAATCGAAGTCCTGCCGCGGGCCACTGACTTTCGGCCTGCGCGATGGGATCAGGCCGCGCATCAGCGAGATCGCATTCAAGCTCGCCCGCGCGAGCTCAATCTTCTCTCCGTGCGCCACGCGCAAAAGCGAATCGTGCGCGATGGCACTACGGATCAGGCCGCGATCAAGCAGGCCGTTCGTCAAGAAGCGCTCAGCAGTTGCTTTGGAAATCATGCCCACGAGCCAGCCACTGGCGATTTCAGTCGCAGGCTCATCCGCCAGCCGCGTCACGACCCCACCGTCGGCGCCCTCATCGCGGTAGAAATCGAGATCGAACGCAAACCGACCGTCGTGCAGGAACTGATCCGCGGCGACGCGCAGGGCGAGGTATCCGCCGAGGGATCGATCCGATTGCAAGTCCCTCACATCGATCGGCACCAAGGCCGACAGCAACCCGAGGAACGCGCCGTAGTCGCGTGGCGCGCTCACTGTCGGACCTCGTAGCGCGTCCAGTCGCCACCGACGCGATTGAGCGCCTCCCTCTTCCAGTAGTCGCGCACCTCGTTTTCGCGCTCCCACTGCTTCGCGGTCGCAGGATCCATCGCACCCTCTGGCGGGCCAAACTGCGGCAGCAATCGCACGCCCTTGAGAAACCTGTCGCGATCCGCGTACTGAGCATCATCGAGCTCCAGCAACCGCTCGCCGAGCCAGACCGGATCGGCTGTCGGCATCCAGTTCGCGACCGCGTTGGTGCATTCCCCGTACAGGAAGTTGACGAGATCCTGCGCCTGCTCCATCTGTGCCTGCGGAACGATGAGAATGGCGCGCAGCAGGTGATGCAACTGCCACTGGGCCGGGAGGTCTTTGGCAGGCCATTCCGGATGAATCGCGAGTACCGCCAGCTGGTGCACTCCGCGAAAACCAATGTGGTGGCAGCCATGGCACCACGCGCACGCTGTTACCAGGTTGTCGAGCGCGTGACTGCTGTGATCATCGTTGAGGTGATGGGCTTCGAGATACTTGGGCAGGTTCAATGCACAGAACTGGCAGCGATAGTCATCGCGCCGCAGGGCGCTGACCTTGGCGTCCTTGAACGCGGGATCGAGCTCCATCGCCTCATCGGTCCCGCGCCACTGCTTGCGCTTGACGCCCAGAACCAGGGGCAGGAGCAAGCGGCCCCGGGGGGAGGCCGCCGGCTGTGCATTCACTGCGGACGTCGCCCTTGCCATGTCTGCGGCTACGGGAAAATCGTGGATTCGCCCATGCCCATCAGGCGAGGCAGGAAGTACAGCGCCACCGCGATGACGCAAGCCATCATGCCCTGACCCATAAGCCCCTGGCCCGGCTGCTCCTTGTCCTTACGGATTTTGGAAATGCCCGACCAAAGGAACACGAGAGCCACAACCTGCGCAACGGTGAGCAACAGCACCATGATGCCGTTGGCTTCGCCGGCGAGGCGACTCGCCTTCTTGCCAATCGACTCTTCCGCCGCAAACGACATGAGTGGAACCAGCGATGCGGCAGCGACGGCGATCATTCTGGATATGCGGAAACTGAACGTCTTCATGGGGAACCGACCTTCTCCTGGCGCACAACAGCGAGCGCTTACGTCGATAGAGTGTATGTGCTGTCGTTTTAGCGGCAATGAATAACCCGGCTGCAATCCTGTGCGGCCTGTCACACATCGAAGCTCGCGCGCAAGACAGTCGCGCCTGAAAAGGGATGCGTTCAGCAGGAAGCTGACGCAGGGTCGCGGGGGGTCGCGCTCAGTACGACAGAACGGGGGTGAGATCAGGGAAGCCGGGAATGGTCGCCGCGAGCATTGCCATTGTCTTCTGCAGATGGAAGACGAGAACGCCGGCGAAAAACATGAGGAACACGCCGCCCCATGAGTGTTGCTGTTGCATGTAGGGGCTGGCCGACGTACTGCTTATCGTCCACGCCATCGAGATCGACTTCCATACGGCGATCAATCCGAGCAAGTGCGCAAAGGCGACGATCGCGCCCCCACTACCCGCGGGAAGCGCGCCCTGAAATGGCAGCTGCTGCTGCTCCACCACCGTGCTCAGCATATTGGGCGCGTACTGCAGAAGCTTCGGCGCCTGAATCATCTCGGCCCGGGCGCCGGCGCAACCCATCAGCAACAGCAGCAGCGCGGCGCACCTCATCCTCATGGGGCGTATGTCGTGCCATTGATCGTCACCGACATTTCCCCGACGGCATCAACTCGATGGGCGCCGAGGACGTCGCCGCGCTTGACGCGGTTCAGCGAGCCATCGAGCAGAACTTCCGCGACCAGCCGATCGGCGTCACGGAAAGTGCCCAGGTACTGAATGGTCGGCAACCTCGGACGCGGCGACTCCACACTTGCTTTCGCCGTCGGATGACTTTCAGCGACGGCTTTCGGTCCTTTCGCGACTGCGGGTTTGCGCCTGAGGGCTGCGTTCTCATCGCGAAGTTGGTTGCGTTCGTTTTCCAGCGCATTCACTCGCTGTGAGAGTGCGGCGAGCTGACTGCGCAACCCCTGGTCCGGAACCGGTGCTCCTGCCACTGAATTCGCGTCAGACGGCGCACGCGCGGTCACGGTTTTATCCTGGCCTGCGACCGGGGGCGCTTTCACTGTGGTCTCGCTGGCGGACGGCAAGAGCGCGGAGATTGGCTGCTGGATCGGAGCGCGGGAGATCTTGCGCTCAGGGGACTCACTCGCGGCCTCCACTGAAGTGCTCGCCGGCGCTGCAGGTTCACGAGCGGGTGCTCGGGTGTAAGACTTCACGCCGATCAGCACCAGAGCGAAGGCGACCACGAGCAGGATGTTGCGAGACTGCGCGAAGAGAGATCGATGCTTGGTCGCCCCCTCCGCGGCAACTGCATCCGCAGGTTCCGGCGGATCGAGGCTCTCGGGCGCTGTGAGCGCATCGACGTCCGTATCGGCCTGCCGCTCCTCTGGCGCATCGTGAGGGTCGCCCCGTTCCAAGCCGTCACGCGGCTCGCTGTACCTTGAGGCGCGCTCTCGTTCAGGCGAAACGGGACGTACGGCAGCGGATGTTTCGCCCGCCTGGGGTGGCAGGAAGTCTGCGAGTTCATGATCCGACGGTATTCCGCTCGTCGTCGTCTCGCGTGTACGTGCGTAGGGGGGAATTTCGGCGCTCCGCGAGTCGAATGTTTCAGCGTCCTTGGGGTCTTCGCTGCCGCGAAGGTCAAAAGGTGCGAAGTCCTCAGCGCCGGAGGCGGCGATCGGCTCACGACTTCCGGGGCCGGGATTCGGTGCGTTCCCATCCTCAGAAATCGCCCGCCGCCGGTCGAGCCGGGCCGCCAATGCGGGTGACGCTATCTGCGGCGTGTCGGCTACATGGCGACGCGTTTGTTCAGCGTGCGCCGGCTGCGGGTCGCCGGGAGCGGCGAAGTGCGACGTAGCGTACGAACCGGGCAACTTCGGCAGCACAAAGGGCGACGGCGCATCCCCATCCAGCTCGCCCCCTACGCCGACGAACGTATCGCCCGCGCCGTCATCGGGAGGCGCCACCCCGGACTCCTCGTGCTGCGCCTCGAGGCTGCGGTCGTCGGCGTCGCGTGACGCACCTGCCAACGATTCCAGACGAGCGAGCGCGTCCGCCACCGCCGTGCGCGCCACCTGCCCGCCAGAGTCCGCCAAGCCCGAAATCGCCGAAGGCTCGCTATGAGATTTCTCGGTGCGGTACATGCGGCCACCCGACGGAGGCGGCGGATCAAGATCCCGGTCTTCATTGCGCAGGGGCGACTCAAGAGTCCCGTCACCGACGCGGAAGGCCTCGCCGCGCATGATCAGATCGATCGCCGCCCGATCATCGTCCTCAGCCGAGCCACGTGAGAGTTTCGACTCGAGTGCGGACAGATCGCCATATTCACTGAGATCGGCTGCGGCGGTGGCCTGATTGCGCGCACGCGGCGAGCTCTGCTGCCTCATGACCTAGATTCCATCCACGAGCATCAGCGCAAAAGGGGTTCTCGCAGGCAGCGAGACCTGGCGCTTGATCGAATTGGCTTCTTCCTGGAGAGCGGGGGTCACCCCGGTCTGCACACCGGAACCCAACGCATACTGCAGCTTTTCGCTCGTCGACAGTTCGGGCTCCTGCACCACGGTTCCGCCCGAGGAAATAGACGTCGTTCCACCGAAGGTCGCCGCTTCCGCGTACTTGCCGACGGCCGCCACGAGCGTTGGCAGGATCAAACGTGATCCCCAGCGGTTGTTGACATCACCGGCGATGCCAGCGAGACCGTTATTCGGGTCCACACCGATCGCGTTGATCGGAGTTTCAGTGCCTTCGAACACGAGGCGCGTGAAAGTCATCGTCACGTACTTGCGTCCGGTGATCTCGTAGCTGCCGAGCACCGTCGCGCCCGCAAACGGACCCTGCTCGATCTGTGCCGTGATCGGGCCCGGCACATCCGAATCAATGGCAGTGATCGTCATTGCGAACCAGCGTGTCTGCCCGGCTGGAAACTGCTTCGTCACCGGGCTCTTGTCGGTTTGCGCGGAGCCTTGAGGATTCGCCGCCGTTGTGCCCGACCCGGCGCCGGTCGACTCAGTCTTCGCCTGCTGGAATTGCGTCTCGGCCGGAACACCGCTCTTGACTCCATTCAGTCGCTCATCGAGGCCCTGCAAGGCGGCAAGCTTCGACTGCTGTGAGGCGATGCTCACCGTCGGGGGTGCTGAAACCTGCGCTGCAGGCTCCTTCGCCGCCGGGGGCGGAGCGGCATCAAGATCCGGAACCGGCGCCACATAGGTGTTGCCTTCGGTGATCGCTGCCTTCTCACGCTGGGCCTCCACCTGCGTGATGAGAGAATCAACTTCGGGGTTGGCGGCGCTGCCGCCCGGATCGTCATCCTGCAGGTCGACCTCGGAAACGGCGACCTTCGATGGCGCGGGCTTTGGTTGACTCTCCTCCGATTTTTTTGAGCCAAGCAGCACCACGGCCACAATCCCCAAGGCTATGGCGCCCATTACGATGAGCTTCAGTTTCGCCGCCGGGGAGCCCGTGAGCCCGTGTCGCAGATTCTCCCCTGGGCTCGGCGCGGCGAGCTCATCCGACGGGGGTCCATTCGCTTCAGTCATCCTTGCTCACTCGCACTTGGTGAACGCCAGAATCTTGCCGTAGGTCGACGATGGCGAGGTCGGTGTCGCCTGGCCCACCGTGTAGACCCGCATGAAGACCGTCCAGTAGCTGCCATCGTCTCGGGCGTAGGTCTGAATGCCACCCAGGGGATTCGCCGTCGCGTTGTCGGAGGCGCTCGAAACTGCCGTGTAGATCGTCGGCGTGTGTCCGCCGTAACACGAGGGCTTGGCGATCGTTCCGCCGCTCCCGACGGCGTAGACGTGATGAACAGCCTGATCGTTGTAGACGCCCTTCGTGTAGTCGTAGAACGCGTTTGCGTACACGCCATTCAGCCGTGAGGTCCCGTTGGGATCGAGGTAGTACCCGTAGTCGTTGAGGTCGTAGATCAGCGTCGCACGGACATCGCCGTAGGCGTAGATGTATCGAAACACGCTCGAGTTGTTTGGGTCGACGTAATAGGACGTGTCGTTATAGTCGTACAACACGGGCGTTCGGATGTCGCCAAATCCGTAGACGCGATCGGCCTGCACTTCGTTGAGCCGGCTCACACCGCGTGCCTGCACGTAGTACGCGGAGTTGTAGTAGTCGTAGAACACGTTCGACTGCATGTAGCCGCTCGTTACCCAGTTGCCTGAGCCTGTGATGTTCCCGGCATTCGCAATCTGGTTGCCGTTCAGGTTGAGCGTGCCCGTCATCGGGCGCGATCCGTCGCGCGGCAGGAGTGCGTCGTGCGCGGTTTCCGCACCTGGCACAACCACCTCACCCGTTACCGTCGTGCCGCTCACGTTCGCAAGCGGCAGTGAAGCAGAGATTAGGTTGGCCCATTTCGTCTGCAGCGCGTCGTAGGTCACGCGTAGGCGCGCATTACCCCCAACGGGACCAATAGAGTAGGAGCCACCGAAGGGTCCATTCACCGAGGCCGCGGGCATGTAGTTGCCTCCGGTCAGCGCTGCGGCATTGACAGGCCATGCACCGGTATCGCGCCGGTACTGCATGCCCGCTTCGAGCCACAGCTTCATTTCCTGCTGCGCCTTTTCCACGCGGAAACCGTCCGCGCGCCGGGAGACGACCGTGAGGCCCGCCGCTGCGATGATGGCCGCAAGGGCAATCGCAAAGCCCGCCTCGATCAGCGTGTAGCCTCGCTGCCGACGCGCGGCCCGATGTCGGCTGGAGCTGCTCATCAGCAATTGCCCGCCTCATACATGGCTTTGAACTCCATGGCACTCGCGCTCGTCGTGTCGTAGGCGATCCGAATGTTGTGAACCCAGGTGACGGTCGCGCCTGAAACGGCATCTCCCCGCGCGAAGGATCCGATCCACGGGATCATTGCGGCCGGGGCAAGCGCAAGAGTTGCGCTCACCTGGGCACGACGGGGAGCGGATAAATAGGTCACGGACCAGGACGCGCCCCAGATGTCCCGCGGGGCGCGGGGCATATAGCCCTGCGCAAGGAGCGTCGCGGTCGTAACGGCCGAAGGCATCGATCCGCCGCGACAGCTGGAACGGTAGTACGCATCAGCCGCAGCGAAGACCAGCTTCTCCTCACTCCCAAGCTCTAGCGCCTGAGCGCGGTCGCGGTTCTTCGCCACACCGATCGCGGCCGCGCTCACGAGCGTGATGCCGATGACGATCGCGAGAGCGACCTCAATCAGGCCCGCTCCTCGCTGCCGGCGACGTAAGGCTGCCCTCTTGACCATGACCGGTCCTCACCCAGGCTAGACGGGATTAGAAGGTCACCGTGAACGTGCCGGATGCGAACGTCGGCGCCGCTGAGGAGAACGGGGTCAGCTTGTCCACCAGCTGTGCCCCCGGGCCGTTCGGCACACTCGTGAGCGTGATGGTCACGCGCGCCGAGTTGGAGCCGTTGACGGCGACTGAATAATTCCCGCCCCAGGGATTGTCCCCGTTGCAATCGCCCAGGATCTGCGGCAACAGGTTCTGCGAAGCAAGGACCGCGCAGCTCACCCCGGTGAAGTTCGGGCGTGTGGACGCCCAGTCCTGGGCCGCCTGATAAATGTAGTTCACGCCTTCGACCGCGGATTTGACCGAGGCCTTCTCGCGCTGGGTCGTAAATGCCATCGCTGCCGCGGCGATGATCACCATTGCTACAACGACTGCGAGACCAACTTCCAGCAGTGTGAATCCGCCCTGCTTGGACTTCAGGCCTATTTTCGAAAGACGACGAGCGCGCATCCGAGACTCCTGTTCTGTCGATGCCATGGCCGCCGGTCGGCTTGGCGCGGACCATAGTGCGACAGCATACCTACCCCGTCCATATATAAGCCAAGACAGCGCGGGCGCGAAACGCAGCGTTCTGTGAAGTCGATTCACTTTCGTGGCCTCCGTGTCCCCGGAAAATCTAGAAATGCTATCAGTCGGTGATAGCATTTTAAGAATCGAGGATCAGCAGTGGAGCGCCAGTGGGACCAACAGGAGCTTTTCGCCAGGGATGCGACCCCCAGCGGCGGCGAGGCCAGCTCATTGCGGAAAGCGGTGCTCGCTCGGGTTCGCGGAGCGTGGGCCCACCGACTCGCCGGCCTCCTTACACCGCGCAAGTGGACGCGCTTCGCGCGGCAATGGTGGACCGCCAGATCGTGGTGTGCTTCGGCGGCGGCGCATGAGAAACGCCGGAACCTTTGTCGGCCCACCCCGCCGCGGCTCGGTGGGGATCATGTTGGTATGGGCTGAAGTGGTTTTCACGGTCACAGGCCGTCTCACCACACCGTTCCCTCGCCTTGACTTCGGGACTGAGAGGAAGGCGAGCAACACTGTCAAGCGTGTTGATGCATGGCTACTCGACAACGCCGTGTCGGAAGCCCTGGCACGCGGAAACGACACCGTAGCACGCGCTCTGTCTGCCCATCGCCGGAAGCCCACTCAGGCCGACAAGGACTCCGCGGAGCTGATTCTGTTCGATGACGCTCCGCTCAGCGCCTCCACGACCCAACGCCGCGGGAGCGTGTGGATTGCGCAAACCACAAGGCGGCCGCCTGCGTCGGCCTCGAGCAGCGCATCACCAGAGCGCTGCTCATGAAGACCTTCCTCACGCGGATGCGCACCGATCAGGAAGCCAGCCTCCTGACGTCACCCGCCCCGCTGAGCACGCTCCTCCGCATCGAGGTTCAGCTTTTCAACGTGGCAAGCATTCGCCACCGATCCACAGAACTCATCGCGGCCAACGAAGAACAGGCGACAGACGCAGCAGCATGAACGACCCAACCTCACAATCGCTGGATCAACTGGAGCAGCAGTATGACGGCCAGGAAGTTTCGCACGACCGCCTGCTTGAGCTGCTGACGTCGTCGGCATTTCACGCACGGACATCGCGAGGCGGCAGCCTGGCCTTCCATCACGATCTGGTGTTGGCACTCCTCGAACTCAAGCGCCGGCGCGCCCTCGTTCCGACGATGGCAGCGTTGCTGACTCGCCGCGACGACGATCCAGCCGGCCCGATTTCGACTTCAGATCCGAGAGTCGATGATCCGCTGGAGCTCGCCGCACGCGATCTTCTGAGCCTGGTTCAGAACAAGGAGCAGCTGATGTCTCACCCGGACAACGTGAGGCTCACCGACTCCGGCGAGACGATCCTCGTCAACGAAGTGCGCCTGCTGCTCCTGCAGCTCGCACTGCCGGGCCGCCGAGAACTGGATGGCGCGTCAGGTCGAAACCGGGGAGCCAAAGCAGGCGCCCTTGACCCTTCGGGAAACGCCGGGCAATCCACGAGAGATGTCTACCGGGATGCGTTGCATGCACAAAGCGCCTCGAATCTGGGTGCGCTGATCCACGGCTTCGATAGAGTCATCACTCAACTGCAGCGCGAAGCCGCAGCAGGCGATCACGACACGGAGTGGATCAACACCCACCCTGCCAGCGTGCTCTTCGCCGAGCAGGTCTACTTCCTTTCGGGCAGCGGTCGGCGCTATTCCGCCGCGCACCGTGAATGCACCGAGAAGGCACGACCGGCTTCCCGGTCTGAGGGATGACCATGGTGCTCACCACCGGCGTCGTCGTCGACGCCTCCACGCCTCAGAACGACAGCGACGTGCCCGATTCAGTCAGCGCGGCCGCGGACACAGCTCCCAGTGAAGATCGCCGAAGACAACGGCTCATTGACCTTCTGCAAGGGCTCGGCCTCCGCGAATCCTACAAACACCTGCTGATCGTCGTAGATGCCATCGCCGCGTGCAGCGTGCGTCACCCGCAACACCGGGAGCATTTATTTGACGCCCTCGGGCACCTGTGGTGGAGGAGGCGTCCGACGGTCCCGGATTGCGTGGTTCGCGCACATGCGGACGAGCTACTCGAGCGTGTCGTAAAGGATGAACCACTACAACCGGCTACCCGGGCCGAGATCATGCTTGTTTTGAGCGAGACAAGTCTCCGTGCGCCCCTCGAGCACGATGCGGTTCTCGTATACACACAAATCTTCCAGCGCATCTTCGGCGAGGACCGCATTCCCGAATTGCCCAAGCCGATTGCCCTGGAGTCATGGCCGCACCGTGCTCGTGTGATCTTCGCCGAAATCCAGCACCGAGCCCGAGACGATTCGCGGAAATCGAAGCGACGCGCGACCAGTGCGCGGCACAGATCCGCCGATCATGCGAAAGCACCATGACCGAACGACTGACCGTGTCGCCACAGCCGGCGAGGTGAAGCAGCGTTTGGCGTTTTCGACGCTCGCCACACAGACGGGGGTCTTGCCGAGAGAACGGTCGCTTTCTTCGAGCACGGAATCTGAACCAGTGAAACGACGCACATTCGAGATTACCTCGTCACGCGGCCACCGGGCCGTCAGGTATGCCTTCAATTCTGGTATTCGCGCGATCGAACAGATCATGCGCGAGACCGCCGCGATGGAGCGCCGTGAATACGTACTGGTAGAGGCGTCGAGCGTCAAAGACACCAGCGGCTTCCACCACGTCTCGGGCCGGCGCGTATGGGCGTCAGGCGAGGCGCGCATCGTTTTCGACATTGTGCTGAAAGACGCGGCGACGGAGGGCGATAGGGTGGTCCACGGTTCGACACGCCAGGATCTCGCTGGAGAGGCAGGCGGGCGCGTGCACACCGGACCTGCAATGGCGAGACCTGCCACCACTCGGGCCACCTCTCAGAGCATCTTCACGGCAGCGGGCGGCCAGCCACTGCATCCGTTCTGCAACGTGTGCGGATGGCGAAAAGGCGGCGTCGATTCCTGGAACGGCCGCGCCTGTCGTTGCGGTCACAGCGAGCCGGCGATGAAGCATCACGCGCTGTGCGACGGCAACGGCTGTGACGCCTGCGCTGGCTCGGGCCTTGAGCCGAACTTCCGTTTCGTGGAAGGCGTGCCGTGAGTCGCTCACTCAGAGCGTCAGTCGTCGACCAGCTCCGAAGCATGCACGTCGGAGACTCGACGTGCTTCGTACGCGCGGTGAGCGAGTTGCCCGTGCGGAGCAATGAGATTTCGCGCTACTCCCAGTTGATCGGGGGCTATGCACTGCACGCTCGCCCCGGCTGCAGCTGGGGCTACGAGGGCTTCACGTGCATCTCTACGATCGGGCGCATCTTGGTTGGCACCATCGTCAGTCTCAAAGAGGCGGCGGCGGAACTCCCGTCACTGTGTGCGTGGCGCGTCGCTGGAGAATGGTACGTCAATAAGACTTCTGCCGAGAAGCATGCGCAAGCGACAGATGTGGAGCTGGAAGCCGTACCGCTCCCGACGGCGCCCGCGGCGTTAGTTGCGCTCCTATCCAATGTCCGCTCTCAAGCCCTTGCAGAGGCGAGAACCGGCAGCGCCGAGAGCGCGCAGCTACGCGCAGATTTGGACGCAGTCCGCCAAGAGTTGGCGAGCGCGAATCGACTCCTCGGCCGATACAAGCGCCACATTTCTTCGCTCAGGGAACTCGACCAAGACCAGCCGTGAGCAATACCAACTCAATGAGCGCAGTTCCACTCCTTGCGCACAAGCAAGGAGTACGGGGCAGAGACAACGACCGTGAGTGAGGGGGCACGACAGGTCGACAGCGAGTCCATCCGGGTTGACGGAATTACGTACTCGGTCCTGCAGTCGCGGGGCTTTGAACACAAGGGTAAGGCGCGCACGGTACTCACCCTTCGTAGGCCGTCCGGAAAGAACCTGTACTCCGTCGTCCGCTATGAAAATGGCTCCTACTCGAGGGTGCTGGCCGTGCCAAGTGCGCTGACGGTAACGCCGTGAGACGATCCCTCGAACGCAGCAAGCCGTATCAGGCCGGACTGAAGAATCCTTACGCGCGTACTTCAGATTTCCCGATTCTCGCGGGACCGCGCCGCTCGCTCATGCGGCAGCTGTTCAGAGCAGGTCAGAAGCAGGGTCGCAAACTCCATGCGAAAGCGCAAAGCAAACGCTCCTCGCGAGCGGAGGTTCGCAATCCGGTGCTCGCACTACCGGAGTTCGATCGCGTACGAAAGCTCGACCCTGCCTCCAGGGTCGCGGTACGCGCTGTGTTTCTCGGATTGCAGGCTGTCTGCCGGGCAAATGGTGACCGATGCTGGCGCAAACGCAAGCCGCCGATGGCGGCATACTGGGCGAGCTTCAGTGTGTACTGGGGCCACCTTGCACGCGCAATTCCCAAGGAGCGCCGTCCGTGATGCGCGCCAGGAGACGCGTCGTGCCAGGCGGTCACTACAGCGTGCGTCCGATGTAGGAGTAGCGGCCGGCGCATTCCAGTTTGCCAAAGACTAGGGCGCTCCCTATCCCCGGAACGGCTCGAAGAGCATTCGGGAAGGCACCGCCAGCTACAAGGACGCGCTGAGTTCGATCGTCACCCGCGAGTGCTTCGACCGGCTGGCCATCCGACTCAGCCTGCCGACGTCGATCGGGCAAGTCCGCGACAGGTTGGGTGAGAAACTACGATGCGATGTCTGACTCTGAAGTGCGTTCTTCGCTGTGGCAAACGCTTGACAACATGGACTCGCAGTGGCCTGCCCGCGCCGGGCTCCCGCAAACTCTTGTCGCGTGAACATCGGTTGCTATGCTTTCGGTACAGGCTTCGAGAATCCGCGAGCTCGCATGCGTCAATATCTCGATCTGCTTCGCAAGGTTCGCACGAGCGGAGCGAAGAAGGACGACCGCACCGGCACCGGCGCACTCTCGGTGTTCGGTCCGCAGATGCGCTTCAACCTTCAGGATGGCTTTCCGCTCGTGACAACCAAGAAGGTGCACACGAGGTCCATCGTCCATGAGCTCCTCTGGTTTCTGAAGGGCGACACCAACATCGCCTACCTGAAAGAGCACGGTGTATCGATCTGGGACGAATGGGCTGACGCGAACGGCGAGCTCGGCCCGATCTACGGCAAGCAATGGCGTAGCTGGACGACCCGTGGCGGGGGCAGCATCGACCAGATCGCCAACGTGATCGAGCGCATCCAGACCCATCCGAATAGTCGTCGCCTCATCGTGAGCGCCTGGAACGTCGAGGATGTCGAAGCGGGCGAAATGGCCCTGCTCCCATGTCACGTGATGTTTCAGTTCTGGACGCGGCCGGCGACGCTCAAGGAGCGGATGGATGCCCTGCGCGCCGTCGACGCCCGTGTCTGGACGGAACTGAACGACAGCTTGCGCAATGTCGTCGCGGTCCTGAACGACCTCAGAGTGCCGACGCGTTCGCTTTCCTGTCAGTTGTATCAGCGAAGCGCGGACCTCTTCCTCGGTGTGCCGTTCAACGTCGCCTCCTACGCCTTGCTCACGCACATGATCGCGCAGCAGTGCCATATGGTCCCAGGCGAGTTCGTCTGGACCGGCGGCGACTGCCACCTGTACTTGAATCACCTGGAGCAGGCGGATCTGCAGCTGACGCGCGAGCCACACGCGATGCCGATGCTGCACCTCACGCGCCGAGACTCGATCTTCGACTACGCCTACGAGGATGTGGTGATCGAGGCGTACCGGTCACACGAGCCCATCCCCGCTCCAGTTGCCGTGTGACCGCGCGCGGACGGACGAAGAAGGGCCCGACAGGACTCCTCCATCATCTCAAAACCGGCCGCTGCCGCTCACGTGCATGGAAAATCGAGCACGACTGCCAGGACCCCTGAATCGACGCGGTATGCCCCTGCTTGGTCAAGCCCCGACAAAAGCGCTTCCAGAAGATGCGCCGTACCCAGGCGATCGGGGAGAATGGGCTGATCATGAATACGCCCCCCGCCAACACGGTGAGACCACAGGACTTCGAGAACCTGCTTCTCGTCGATCTCGAAGCCACGTGCTGGGAGTCGAATGCGGGCCGCGAATCGGAGATGGAAGCGATCGACTTCGGCGGCGTCTTGGTACGCATGCGCGATCGATCGATCCTCAAGCAGTTCACCATTTATGTCAGGCCCCGCGTTCACCCGCAGCTCTCCGATTACTGCCGTAATCTCACCGGCATCTCCCAGGCTACGGTCGAGGCAGGAATCCTGTTCGAGCAGCTCGCCGGCGAGCTTGCCGGGCATCTGCATGACTACCAGCACTCCCTGGCCTGGGCGAGCTGGGGAAACTACGACCGCCGGCAGCTCGAACAGGACGCCGCACGCTGGGGCGTTGCAACTCCACTCGCCGAGCTGACGCATTTCAACTTCAAGAAGCTTTTTGCGAAGCGACAGCGCGTTCGGGGTTCACGGCCCAGCATTAGACGGGCGATCGAAATCGCCGGCCTTCAGTACGAGGGCGCCAAGCACTCCGGTGTGGATGAAGCACGAAACATCGCGCGACTGCTTCCGTGGGTAATCGACTAGCCCGCGCCTCAACGGCGTCCTCGCCGGCGAACTCAGCGCTCGCGTAGCAAGGACAACCCCAGGATGCACGCTGGTTGGTTGTCCATCATTCAAAAGCGGGGGGTCAGGGATCCCGGGGAATGCTCGTGATCTGGGGTCGGGATCTCAACGAAGCCGGTATCGCTAAACGACGAAGTCGGAACCCGCACAACTTCATCGGCGCTGAGCCTTACGCAATCCTTACTCAACACACGTCGGTAGTAATCCTCCAGTTCGCCGGGGCGCGCCTTGCGAATCTGCTCGATCGCCCTGACCTGACACCCAAGATACGTGGCAAGCACCTGCTGCCAGTCAGGCCGATCGATTCGGGCAACCGTTCCGAGACGATAACTGAGCCGGCGGTACCCGGATGCAATGAGCTGCTCGACTTTATCTGCGATTTCATCGGTCATGGATCCACCGACACCGATTCGTCATCGGCCGCCTCCCGCTGATGAGTGACCCACTCGAGGTAACCGAGTCTGATGTGGTCCTCAGCCACCTCCCTGCGCCAATCCTCAACGGGAAATTGCGGGTCTTCGTCCCAGTGGCTGGCTGAATCCTGCTCAATTTTAGGAAGCACTGGCCGCGATGCCGTCATACCACCGGGTGTCCGAGATCATTGATGAAGATCGTCGCCTCAACCACTGGTCCCATCGACCTCGATCAGCGCAACGTCCCCGTCGCATCCAGATCCATTCTGATAGTTTTCTGGCTGATGGATCCTCTGGCGCGTCCTGGGATCGATGGCGCTGATCTCGAATTGCTCGCGCTCACAGAGGGTCACTTTGCCGCGGAATACCTCGAGCGCAGCACCCGCCGCTTGCTCAGCCGGTAGGTCTTCGGTCAACGTCACTTCCCATAGCCCCGTGGCACCGTTGTGCTCGGCTTGCACCCACACTTTCCTCACGTTGCTCTCCTGAGTGATCCACAGCGCGATTCGCAATTCCGCGTAGCAGGTCACTCATGCTCACCTCGTCACGCCGAGCGATGCTCCAGCGTGCTTCCAGTGTATCGCGCTCTCGGCTGTCGCCTAGATTTCGCTCGGTGGCTGGTATGCAAGAACAGGCGTCGCGCGTTCGGGCCTGCCCACAAGTTAGCGGACAACGGAAGGTGTGCTTCCATTCGTCTCTAAACAACAATGTCGTGTGCGGCAGCCTCGCGGTACGAATCGCGGCGGTCGCTGAGAGCCGCATCACCGACGTGCAGCGAGCGACACGGAACAAGAGCTGATACTGCAGATGAGCCCCGGAACGATCTCCGAGAAGAAACTGAAGTGGATCGCAACGATCTACATGGCCGCGTATCTCGGCACTTACCGCTACAAAGGCAGCACGAAGCCCTGCCGATTTGCCCTGCCAGGCTATTACCTCAAACCGCAGACGATTCCTCGGATCATCGGCGCGTGGCTGCGCTTCGTAAGCCTTTGGCTCCGCTGCCCGATACTGCGCCAGCAGTGTCGTAGATCGCTCGCGACGTGGCGAGGGCTCACTTTCATTGGAGCGCATGAGCGACTGTCGATGTCTCGAAGCGAGTCGGCTGGTTATGCAAGCAGCTTTTTGAAGAGCAATCCGCGCGCAATTCAGTGGCGAAGGAGTGCACTGCTCGCCGGGATCCTTTACGCGCAGATATTGCGGATGAAGACATGGCCACACGCATACTCCCGGAAATTCCGTGCGACATACAGGCTGCGTCTCGTGCGCCTATGGACCACGGACGATGTGTTTCGAGCGACTTACCGGGAACTCCTCCGTCCGTGGACTGGGCGTGTCGCCGAATCGCCGGACCCGAAGGCGCTCGGATACTTGAGCAGCCACCCGCAGTCGGCGACCCGCGACTGACACGAGTAGTGGCCGACCCGTTTTCGCGGCGAGCGCTCATTGGGGGCCGCGACGATGAAGCGCAACACACCCTCTCGACAAATTAGTTGCGTGATAGAAAAGCCGTGCTAGGCTTGACATCGTATAGCGGCCTCATGCCGCACTTGTATTGAAGCGAAACCGAAATGCTCTCGATCAACGGAACAGCCATGTTTAGAACGTTACGCGAAGTTAATCGCGCCACGTCCGGCTGCCCGTCGATCACGGGTAGTTGGTCACGGCCGCTCGCGAAAGATTATCGCGAACACGGGACGACCCAACCCTCTCGGTAACCGCCTTCAGGCTCTCTAGCCCCGAAGGCACAAGCCGGACGGGGCACCCAAAGGGAGCCACAGCCACCTGAGCACCACTCAGGATCGGCTCGAAAACCCAGAAGTGATCCGCCCGCGAGGTAAAGCCCTCGACAGGCATCGTGCGCTTTGCGCTCGGTCCCCTGCGACGCTCGCCGTCCAGGTTGTTGTTTAACAAACAGGATTGATCGAGGGCTCTCGCCCTTCGATCGCACTTACGCGCCGGTGCTCTCCGGTGTGCGAGGCCGACATGCGCGTCCAACACGCGATGAGGGTTTGACTGCGATCGGCGAGGGTGGGAGCCCGAGGCTTGGTGAGGATTTTCCGAAGCACGTTTACGCGTGAGGGTCTCACTCGGTCTGAAATTCGCGGATGTAGCTCAGCTGGTAGAGCGCGAGTCTTCCAAACTCGATGTCGCGGGTTCAAATCCCGTCCTCCGCTCCATATCTCGATGCACGTTTCACGCTCCTCCTCCAATGGAGTCCGAGCGAACGAGCATCGTACGTGATCTGCGGATGTAGTTCAGTCTGGTAGAACGCGACGTTGCCAACGTCGAGGTCAGGGGTTCAAGCCCCCTCGTCCGCACCAACTCTTCGGGTAATGAGCAGCACTGGCGACTGCACCTGACTGTAAATCAGGCGTCCTTGCGACATACGGGGTTCGACTCCCTGATTGCCCACCAGTGTCTTTTCGGGGCCATAGCTCAATTGGGAGAGCGCCTGCCTTGCAAGCAGGGGGTTGGCGGTTCGATCCCGCCTGGTTCCACCAGCTTGTCGCCCGCTTAGCTCAGCAGGTTAGAGCCGCTGCTTTGTAAGCAGCAGGTCGTCGGTTCGATTCCGACAGCGGGCTCACGAAAAACGCCGATGTGGTGAAACTGGCAGACACACCAGCTCGAGGGGCTGGCGGCGCAAGCCTTGTCGGTTCGAGTCCGACCATCGGCACCAAGATGGAATCTCGCAACAGAGAGATGGCGATGAGCATCGTCGCGATGACGAAGGGAGATCGACGTCGTGACGATACCCCAGCCCGATCTCGGCGAGATCGTGCATACCTTGAAGCAAGTAATATGCGTCAAGGGTTGATGATGCGCAGGAAGGATGCACGGATGCATCCGACTCTCACACTGCACCGGTAGCTCAATTGGTAGAGCAGCGGTCTCCAAAACCGCAGGTTGGGGGTTCGAGTCCCTCCCGGTGTGCCATTTCTCAGACCGGTCCGTTCTTGGTGGAAACTCGGTAGACACACTGGGCTCAGAACTCAGCGGCGCAAGCCATCCCGGTTCGACTCCGGGGGAACGGACCAACTTGATTGATCGCGCTCGTGGCGGAAATGGCATACGCGCTGCCCTCAAACTGCAGTGTCTCAGAGACGTGTCGGTTCGAACCCGACCGGGCGCACCAGTTGATCAGACTTCCGCCAAAGAGATATGGATCGGTGACGGAAACGGAGGCGCGCTGCGCTTGATCGCAGCGATCGCCGTTTGCGTCGTTTCGATCCCGACAACGCGCCTCTATTTCTTCGGATCGCTAGCTCAACTGGCAGAGCTCCCGACTCTTAATCGGAGGGTTGAAGGTTCGACTCCTTCGCGATCCACCATTGTCTTGCGCCTCTGGCGGAACGGCAGACGCGGCGCCCTTAAAACGCGCGGCCTCCAAGGCGTACCGGTTCGACTCCGGTGAGGCGCACCAATCACTCTCGGAAACACGGGCTCGTAGCTCAGAGGCAGAGCAACCGCCTTTTAAGCGGTAGCGCGGGATTTCGAAATTCCCCGGGCCCACCAATGAATTCGCGACTCCGGCTTCGTCTAGCGGGTAGGACATCGCACTTTGACCGCGATAACTCAGGTTCGAATCCTGGCGCCGGATCCACAGAAGATTTCGTGGCACGTTAGCTCAGTCTGGTAGAGCACTCCCCTGTCACGGGAAAGGTCACGGGTTCAATCCCCGTACGTGTCGCCACTTTTTACGCACCGGTAGCTCAGCGGGTAGAGCGCTGCCCTGAAGAGGCAGGCGTCGGAGGTTCGAGCCCTTCTCGGTGCACCATTCTTTTGCTCGGTCGTATAGCGGTAGTACGCCTGCCTGTTAAGCGGGACGGCGCTGGTTCGAATCCAGCTCGAGCAGCCACCTTCATCAAGGCCCTTCACGCGAGTGACCACACGCCCAACCTCGCGAGAGACATCAGACCCATGCCGGCACGACGCCAGCTGTCTCTTGGGACGAACGGGAACGCCGCAGGAAGCGGTCAGTACTCGGGTGCCCTGTCTGGAGGAATGGCCGAGTGGCTCAAGGCAGATGATTGCTAACCATCCGTGGCGAACAACGCCGCGCGCGGGTTCGAATCCCGCTTCCTCCGCCACCACGTCAGCGCACGTATAGCTCAGCGGCAGAGCGTCGTCCTTACAAGACGAGGGTCCAAGGTTCGATCCCTTGTGCGTGCACCATTGATTGCGTCGTTAGCTCAGCGGAACAGAGTGCTGGTCTACGAAACCGGAGGTCGAAGGTTCGAATCCTTCACGACGCGCCATTTCTCTCGAGCAAGTCGCCGCGTTAGCTCAGCGGACAGAGTGCCCGGCTTCGAACCGGGCGGTCGCAGGTTCGAATCCTGCACGCGGCGCCAGGCCTTCCGGGTCGTTCGAATCGCGATTCGCGTTCTCCACGGCGGGTTCCCATAGAGGCCAAGTGGCACTGATTTGAAATCAGATGGTCGGGCAGCACCCGGCGCGAAGGTTCGAATCCTTCACCCGCCGCCATGATTCACGAACTAGTCTGGAGGGTTGGCGGAGTGGTTTAACGTACTCGGCCCGAATCCGAGAGGGGCTCGCCACAGTCCCCCGCAGGTTCGAATCCTGCACCCTCCTCCACTGCTGTCGCTTTCTACGCTCGCATCGTCTAGTCCGGCCGAGGACGCCGCCCTCTCAAGGCGAGAACAGGGGTTCGAATCCCCTTGCGAGCACCACATCGCACCCATCGTCTAGTCCGGCCCAGGACGCCGCCCTTTCAAGGCGAGAGCGCGGGTTCAAATCCCGCTGGGTGCGCCATTTTTTAGACAACAGCACGGCGCCGCGGCCGGCGTCGTGAATCGATTGCTGTTGGGAAGTCGTCTAGTCGGCAGGACACCGGACTCTGAATCCGTGAACCCAGGTTCGAAGCCTGGCTTCCCAACCAAACATTTTCCGGAGAAGTGGCGGAGCGGTCGATCGCGCCTCGTCGGAAGCGAGGAGTCCTTCGGGGCACGAGGGTTCGAATCCCTCCTTCTCCGCCATCCTCGATGGTGGCGTTAGCTCAATTGGTTAGAGCCCCGGGCTGTGAACCCGGCGGTTGCGGGTTCAAACCCCGCACGTCACCCCATTCTCATACGCAGGAGTCTGCGGCCTCCGCTCTGTGGGTCTGCAGGAGCGACATAACGATGACGGTCAACAGAAGGAACTCCCGCCCGTCACCCTTTACCAGCTCGATGTCGTGTCTATCCGGATCGTGGAGGTCGGCCGCTGTATCAAACTGACCGCTCGATCGGGCAACCACAGTATCCAGGTGAGATAGCTCCCACTCCCGATCGGATAGCGACTTTCTGAGCTCAGCGCCGTCGAATGGACCTCCGACGACCTTGTAGCAGGGCCCGCGTTCCGGCAAAAAGCGGACTTCAAAGTTGCCCACCTCACTTTGAACGTCCCATGCTGTTCCAAACCAGGCGAACTTGCGTCGAAACACTGCAAGTTCATCCTGAACGCCACTCAGTCGCCACGCCCGCGGCCCAAACCTGTTTGACTCACCTTCTGTCTCGTACATCAGGTGGCCGGAAGCATCAACAATGACATTGCGGCCGGCCAGCTCAAACTCGTTTCGGATGGATAGCATCATCGCGTCTTCTCGATGGTTTGATGAGCGCATTGTCCAAACATCACCGATCAAATAGAACTGTTTTCGAGGAGAAGAACGTCACATTTCTGCGTCCGTGGCCGAGCGGAAAACAGGCATCCGTCTTCTAAGCGGATCTACGTGGGTTCGATTCCTACCGGACGCGCCACCCTACTCTCGCCGAGATAGCTCAGTAGTTGGCAAAGCGGCTGTTTCGTAAACAGCAGGCCGGCGGTTCAATTCCGTCTCTCGGCACCACACTTCGTCATCCTGATCCACCAACACGCACTCGTAGCCAAGCGGCTGAAGGCGCGGGCCTGCAAAGCCTGTGAGCGAAAGCTCCACGTCAGTTCAAATCTGACCGAGTGCTCCACAACTGCTTCGGGACTTAGCTCAGCCTGGTAGAGCATCTGCTTTGGGAGCAGAGAGTCGCGAGTTCGAGTCTCGCAGTCCCGACCACCTAGAGTAGTTGCCCGCAAAGATCTTGAGCAGCGAGCAATTCACCGAGTCATAGAGCTCACCCGCGCGCGGGTACCCCTTCCGACTGCTTCACCGCGTGTCGATCCATTTCATCCGGGCCGTTAGCTCAATTGGCATAGAGCGTCGGACTCATAATCCGCGGGTTGAAGGTTCGAGGCCTTCACGGCCCACCACATCATTCTTCTTCGAGATGTAGCTCAGTCTGGCAGAGCGCCTCGTTCGGGCCGAGGAGGCCGCACGTTCGAGTCGCGTCATCGCGACCAGTCTCTTTCACCGTGTCCGCTTAGCTCAGTTGGTGAGAGCACTCGGCTGATAACCGAGAGGTCTCTGGTTCAAAGCCAGAAGCGGACACCACCTTACTGACGTGCAGTGGCGAAGTGGTCTACCGCATCGGCCTCATAAGCCGACCAATCGATGGTTCGAATCCATCCTGCACGACCACGCACAGATATGAGCGGCTCTAGAACTGTCGCGCTGGTACTGCAGCGAGCTTGCACTGACCGCGATCAACCTTCGTCGTCCCCAGAAGGGAAATGGTACGCACCATGGAGAGATCCACGCGACTGATCTCGACCGAGCCGAACGTCACTTTGTCGGCGGTAAACACTGCCGCGAACTGCTGTACGACGTTCAGCGCCGGAATCCGATAGCTCGCAGTCGAAGTTTTCTCATCCAGCGTGACGTTCCAGACAGCATCGCCTTTCTGGCCACTTGTGATCGTGCAGTCGAGATACACCGGGTCTGCGTAGGCTGCGAAAGGCGCAAGGACAAGGACGGCCGCCACCCAAGGTGCGCTCTTCATGTTCTTCCCTCGAAAGGGTGTGACGAGCGGCACTTCATAGCGACGCGGAGACGTTGTCCATCAAGTGAGTCTCAAAGACGACACGAGAGTTACGAAGCCCGGGGCATAGTTCAGTCTGGCCAGAACGCGTGCATGGGGTGCACGAGGTCGCAGGTTCGAATCCTGTTGTCCCGACCAGTTCCAAGCAATCGTTTCTCCTATCAGCGGCATGGTGCCGTGGGAAGGGAAACGGAAAGGAGTAGAACCATGAGTCCGCAGATCCTCAAGCTGGATGTCGCGGGCTCTCCTGCCGATTGGATTGAGATCAACGAGGCCGTTCACTACTACGCTACCGGCATGGTGGCGTGGGCGATCGGCACCGAAGGGTTCGTCTTCCGCGGGGGAGTGCAGCAGTCCACCGGTCTTCAGTCAGTGATTCGCGCCAGCTCGATCGTCGCGATCAAAGGCAAGAACATCCTCGTCCGGGAGTTCGACCGGCCGCCTGCCGTTCGAAGGGACATGGTTCTGGCACGCGACCGATACGTCTGCGCGTACTGCGCACAGAAGTTCCGCGAGTCCCAGCTGACGCTCGAGCACATCATCCCGCAGTCAAAGGGCGGCAAGGACACGTGGATGAACCTCGTGGCAGCCTGCAAGGCATGCAATCTCCGAAAAGGCGCGCGCACTCCGGAGAAGGCGCGAATGCCACTTCACTACGTTCCCTATGAACCGAATCTCCACGAGGGATTCATCCTCTCAAACCGCAAGATTCTGGCGGATCAGATGGAGTTTCTCCTGACGGGGGTGCCGAAGAGTTCACGAATGCACGGGGCACAATGAGATGCCGGGCGGAGGGTTCACCTCCGCCTGGCCGATCAGGGCATTCGTCCGACGCCCGTTCCCAATCCTCCACGACTGGATCTTGGAAATTTCACGGCCGCTCCGGGCGCGAGCCTCGTGTCGTACAGCCTACGAGAGGAGTAGTCGCATCCCAGGTGATGCCGGATCCCTCCCACGCCACAAAAGTGCCCGCAAGCGTGATGGTGGCCGCGTCAAATGCGCCATCAAAACGGAATTCGTACGGCGTCGTCGTGTCCTTCTCATCAAGAGCTATCGAAAGCGCGCCGCCCGCGGAAAGATCGGAGAGCGCCGGCTTCGTCACGGGAAGTGCGCTATCCAACTGCGCCAAGCCCGCCATTACCTTCCCGGTATCGTTGATCTCAATCTGCCAGACGTACTCCTCGACCTCGTCGCCACCATAGTTGGCGGGCTTTTTGATCCAGATGGGGGCGGGAATGAATCTGTAGAGCGGCGTGAAGGGTTGCGCAATCTTTTGGGAGCTGCCCTCGATCTGAGTCTCCGACGACATCTCCAGCCGAGTGGCTCTGGAAACTAGTCCACCGCCGTAGCCGCCACCGCTCCACGAGCCCGTCGTTCCCGCCGGCTGCGCGCCGGTTGTGGGTTCCGGGCCTCTAGGAACGCCCTTGAATTGGATGGTGGTTGTGACGTCGACCGGATTCAGTGTAAGCGGTGCGAATTGGCCGTCATCCACGAACTGTGTCGTGCTGGCGAGAACAGACGCATCGCGCGCGAGGGCTCCGCTGATTCTGAAGAAGCCATCGAATGTCCACGGCTTTGTGCCAAAGACAAGTGAGCCCAGGACTCCGGTTGGCGTAACGATCGATTGCAGGGTTCCGCTGAACTTCTTTTCGATGTTGTTCGTATCCCTGAATTTCGGTTCGGTCAGAGTCGCCGAATAGCGGCCGACGAGCCCACAGTTCCACACCAAACCAAAATGATCGGTGATCTGCTCGTCATCGGCGGGCCAGTTGTGTGGGGCCGCGGGATCCAGCTCGCGTATCCTGCCTTGCAGAGGCGCAAGATCGCTCCGCGGATCAGTCGAGGACCAGTTCACCGACCCGCCGAAACTTCCTTGCGAAACCACCGCGGGGATCTGGACACCGTTGGCCGGGTTGCCGTCCGCATCCGCCATCGCAAGAACCAACTCGACGTTGCGTTGGACGACGGGATCGTCGCTCACACTAAACGGGGAGACGAGCCATGTTGCATATGGGGCAAGCGCGCTGTCGTCGTCATCTGCCGGGTCCAGAAGAGTTGGGAACGTCCCCAACTGCGGAACTCCGCCGCCCGGCAGCGCAACGTCGCTCATCAGTTGGAACGTCGTCGCGGCGATTGTCGGTGTGGGATCGCAGCCGTTGACCGGTCTCGATTTGCAGTCCGTGTGAGTCGCTTCATACAGAAACTGACCCGCCGAGCCCGTCACCCCCTTTGTTGCGCCAGACTGGAAACCTAGTCCTTCGACATCGAGAAAACGCCCGGCCTGCTTTACCAGAGACGTGTCCTTATTCGGATCATCGTCGTCACCACCGCCACAGGATGTTAGAGCCAGTACGCAAATAACCGCTCGAGCGACTCTTCGAAACATCGAATCTCCCCTTGCTTACCGGCCCTTGTGCGAGCCCTTTTTTTGTTGACGAACAAGTCGAACCTGGCCGCTCACAGTCCCCGCGTATCTGCACGATGCGAGCGGCGGCGCAAAGAACAAGAACGAAGCAGTAGCGCCGCAATCGAGTCTTGAGTTGGGAATAGGCGACGAAGCCGCGCAAGAGAACGAAGTCGACCCATTCGGGCGGAAGATCTGCTGGAGGCTCACGGCCCGCTACCATGTAACGGCCCACGACCGAGAGCCGAAACGCCTCGCGCGGAGTAATGCCGAGTAGGTGTGCGATCTCTGTGAACGGCATTCGCTCACGCGCGCGGAGCACCAGGCACGCCCTGATTGCTGGCGGCAGATTCATTATTCGGAACCGCAGCTGTCTCTCCTTCAGGTGCATGGCGATCTCCCTGTGCCTTGAATCCTTCAATCCTCGCGCGGTACTCCGCACATACCTTGCATGTCCGTAAACACTGCAAACAGCTAACCAGCTATTCCACCAACACGTTTCTCTTTGCCGACGAATCGGGAGGCGTGCTCTCGTTCCGAGGAACTGATGGGTGGCTCGAGGCGTCCGTGTCGTAGAACTTCGCCTGGGTCCTCGTGCTCCAGATGCTGATTTCCTCGTAGGCCTGGCCGGACCGGGCGTCATAACCAATCGCGACGGGCACGTATTCGGTACCGGGTGGATAAATGAACCCGGCGCTGTCCGTATGGGATTTCACCATGACGTGCAGGTTGATCCCGGGCACGGTCTGCAGGCGACGACCCGCGACAATCCGGTCAGCTCCGTCCACGCAGAATCCCAACGCCGAAATGTCGGATCCAGCGCGGGACCTCGATGAATGTGCTTCGACGAATCGCGCCGGTCATCTGGAATCCCCTACGCAGTGACGAGATGAGCGCCAGTCCGCGAAAAGTGGGCACCCCAATGGTCGACCAGTTCGGTCCTGGCCTAAAGGTATTGCGTTAGCCACGTCTTGATTGATCGGGAAGCGCGAGAGCGTGATCGTGCGTTTGCGCCTCAGTCCGTGCGAGAGGCGCCGACCGACGCGTCTCGCTGCGGGAGGCGCGCCCCTTCATACCCGCACGATGGCAGCCGCCCGCTGGCTATGGTGAAGGCGGGTCGTCGTCGCGATCGAGAATTGCCCCGAGGGCCTTGCCCACGATGCTCGACGCCTTCGACCGGACCCGGTCGACGGACTCCCGGCGGGCCACATCGCGCACGGAGCTGCTGAGCGACTGCGTCAGCGAGCTGCTGCGGCCCGGCAAGCTGCCGGATCCCGGCAACCCGGGGACCTTCAGCGCACTTTGGGCGGATGCGTAGTTGCCATAGGTAGAACTCGAAGCATCCTTCATTACCCGACCGACAACCTTTTCAGCCACGGTGCCGTGCTCGCCTGGTAATCCTAGCGCGGCCCGCTTCGCCCCGAGCGGCGTCGCCGCATCGATGGCACCGTTGATCGTATCGGTGGCAGCATCCCGCGACGCGCGCTCGAGGTCCTTGCCGAAGTCCTTCAGCAAATCGGCGTGCGCCTCCGGGGTAGCGGTGACGGCGCTCACGGCGAGCGCGAAGACAACTAGGCCCGCGATCTTCTCGTACCTGGGCATCGGCATTCGGAAACCTTCTCGCGCGTGGCGCGATTACTTGCCTGGTCACAGCAGCGTATCGCGTACTTTCAGATCTGACGATACTTTATCGGCGCGACCAGGACTCCGCGTGCCGAGAATCGTTTCCTCAATCGCTCCCTCGAGGGAATATAGAGAGACCCTGAGCCACGGCGGACCTGAACCTCTGAACTCCCTCACAGATATGCGCTGCTCGGCTGCTGACGCGGCCTTTTGCGACTATGTATTCGTTGACCTGGTGGTCGCTGAGACCAGTGGCTGGGAGTACAAAGTGCCCGGCATCGAGTGCAGCCGTGTCGTGTACTTTGAGAACGCGGATGGGGACGCATCCATCAAGGGACATTTCACTGTTGTCTTCGAAGACACGCACAGTGCGGTGATCCGCGAAGCGTACGCGGTCGTGCACGGAAACGTGATGGGCCATTCCACGACCGCGCCTTCGGCGCCGGCCATAGTTGAGCACGATGCTGCTTTTCGTTGATACTGAGTTCGCCGACGTAGGGGCGCAGGAGCTCGTGTCGTTGGCTCTTGTGAGCGAGACCGGGGACTTGGAGTTCTACGCTGAACGCGATCCACTGCCCTCCGCGCCCACCGAATTCGTGCGATCCGTCGTCTATCCGCTGTTGAATCGCGGAGAGCGGGCGCTCACCGACGAGCAATTCACGCGCGAGCTGAAAGCGTTCCTCGCGCGAGTCATTGCCGCTTCGGGCCGCGACCCGATTTCAGTTGCTTACGACTTCAGGGGCGACATTCACCTGGTCGACCATGTGCTCGATGGATTCACGTCACCTCCTGCGATGACACGCCCTGACTTCGAGGTCGTCGACCTTGGCCTGCTTGGGGGCGACGCCGGGCCGTCGAGGCCATCTTTGCGAAAAACCCAGTGATCGGAGCGCGCCGACACCACGCTCTATGCGACGCACGGGTAAACCGCGACGCCTATCTTGCTCTTCGAGACTCCTTCTCTTGCCGCAGTGAAGGACCCGCCAGGTGACCATCGAAGCACCGCGCGCTCCAGCTGCTCTAAGGGCGACTACTCCCTCCGTTTTGTCGTCCCAGTGCCGGGCGCCCCTCAATCGCCCCAACAGACGCGCCGCGGCTACCGGCTCGGCGCATCGAGCCCGAAATCCTTCGGGCCCGGCTTTCGCTCGGATAGCCAACGGTTCTCGAGCTGTGCCAGAACTGCCTCGAGTTCCCGGGGATCCTGCTGAAGGAGATTCCGAAGCACGCGAACGTCGGAAGGCTGAAGCTCGATCTTCGAAGCAACCAGCCCAACACACAGACTCGTAATCGGACCTTCAACGACTCTGCCGTCGGTAAGCGTAGCGATCATGTCGACCTCCATAGTGCTCGATAACTGCAAGGTTGGGTCCACGAGCATGCATCTCAGAACTTGAACAGAATCTCCCCACATTCCGCGTTCCACCCGTCAAGAATTTCCCATACGTCACTGCTCTTGTCGTTGGAGAATCGACCATTCAGGACATCTTCGACGCTCAGATCCAGTTCACGAAGCTTCACCTTATGTCCTGGCTGCAAGAGGTTGGCCTTGATGATGCGAACCACCTGGTCCTCGGATTGTGGATCTCTCAATTCATCCGTCAGTGTGCGGTCGATAGGCATGAACCGAAATTGTCTCGCAACAGGGGTTTATTGCCCACGATTTCAGAGCTCATCGCGCCGGGTCAGCGTTGGCGCTGTCGAGCACCGTGGCAATCTCAGTGATGCCGACCTCTCCGGAGTCGACGTCCTGGCGCAGAGTGTTCAGCAGATCTTCGGTCGATTCATTGTCGCAGACGGCGTTGCCATGCGCTTTTAGTAGCTGCCGTATCTGCTGGCGGCTCAGGTGACTCAGCATGCGCGCAACAACATCGGTTGAGGTGTTGGCCATTGGTGCGGTTCCTATAGCGCAGGTTTAGTCTGAATTGAACTGCCTATTGACAGAGTGATATCGACTCCCGCCCGGCTCCATGCGCAGATTCGAGTCATCGGCGTGAGCGCCGCAAAGCAGTTGGCGGTGGAGCTCATATCCAGCCAACGGCTGAAGCGCACAGCGCCAGCATGCGGACCAACGGCACAGGCCTCGAGGCGTTGGTTTGTCGCAATTCTCCACGCAATCGGCTCTTCGGGGCCGATCTTCGTCGCTATCGTATGCGCAACAACGCGGATTTGTCGCCATTGTCATCCTAAGATAGGCGGCACCGCTCAAGCGTCCGGCCTCTCGCGCAAGCCTTCGCAGGATGGCAGCGCGATCTCCCCTGAGGGCGCTTTCCTCCCACAGCACAACCGGTGCTCGTCGCTCACCGCTTCCGGTAATGAACCTCAAGCCGAACGAACGCCGCGGCACTTCGGAAATCTGCTGCACCCGTAGAATTGTCCGCCGCCCGCCCGGGCATTCCGGAGCACCATAGGGCTGGAACATCGCGGACAGTTCGCCGCCGGCGCACCCGCGGCCGACGTCGGCGGCGGCAATGGCGAGGCAGCCGTCGCGGCCCGCATCGCCCCGCCGTTGATCCCGCGCACCATCGCTTCGAGCTTCACCCCATCGATGAGCTGAATCGGCAGCGTTCGGGCGAAGCCCACCGCATCCTTTGTGAAGTGGCCTGTCGTGACGACAATAGCGCCCGTCGCTTTCCGCGCCGCGACGACGCCGTAGATCTCGCGAACGACCGTGACGCCCACCTGCGAGGACCGGTACTGCTTGCACTGAACCAGGAAGCGTTGACCGGCCCTCGTGAGCGCGAGGTCAACACCACCATCGGGACCGCCCTGACCAGTCTCCAACACCGAATACCCCAGCCGGCGAAATGCCTCCCCGACGATCACTTCGAATTCTTGCCAGGAAAGCTGTCGCAGGTCCTCGAGCGATCGCTGCAGAGCGAACCTGCGCGCAACGACCCGGCTTCGAATGAGCGAAATCGCCGCGGCTGCCAGACACACGGCGGCCAGCATGCGCAGCAAATTGGAAATGGCTGGGTGCATCCTCGCGAGCAGTTGCGACGAGCCCGCCACGACGCCGGCCAGATACGGCGCGGAGAACCAGATACCGATCGCGAGCAAGAGTGCGATATGCCAAGGCATCCTCACCAGCAGATCGAAGCCAGACTCCTTACGCGAGTGCATGATGGGTGGAGCCCTGCTCGCCGCGAGGCGCCGCTAACGAAGCCTCGACCGCTTCGACGGGGATTGCCCCCGATTCGACGCACATCTCGAGGACGTCGCGCAGGTCCTGTGTCGGCTCCGCGCCGTCAATCAAGAAGTGCTGTCCTCGAACGAGGGATACGATCTGGTCGCCACCGAGCCGCGGCAGGAGCGGCTGAACAGCAGCCTTTCGTCTGGCACAGGCCGCTGCTGAGATGTTCGGAACCTTGAAGGCCATTTCCCGATCCTTTTCAGTCATTTAACTAGCGCTCCACCCGCCCTTACAGCTCTCAGATTGATTAACACTTAGGCACTCGGCGCTCCGCTGCATCCTAGCTCGTCGTCACTCGGAGATCGGGCCGGCGCGTCAGCGATGTGCACCGGTTCCCGTCTCTTTTGCGCTCGACGGACCCGCGCGGGGATCGGCGGCACGGTCGGCCGCACCAACTCCGATTCGACGTGTTCCACAATCGAGCTATGCTGCGAATCCGTTGGCCACCGGTGTGTATTCGTCGATCCAACCTTCAAGTCCGGCGGCAACGCATGCGGCTATCGAGGCGTAGTCGCCATCATCGGGAATCACGGGGTGTAGCGACGCCTCTGTCGGCCGCCCGTGATCCCAGCCTGCCATGTATTGCTCCGCGATCTCCCTTGACGGGAACGTGACGGCGGACGGCTGCCCGACCGGATCGAGCTTGCTCCAGAAACCCAGTCCCATGCAGTGACCGAGGAAAATGCCCCGGTCAGGGTGCCAAATGAGGAACGCGCTGCGGGATGACGATCGGACCGTCGCGCTCATGGCTGCGGACCCCAGCTCTCCAGGCCGTCATGCTCACGCGAGCTCGCAACGAGTAACGCGCGGCACTGTTCGGCGAACAAGGCGGCGTTCTCTTGCACTCGCCTTGGCGTTGCGATCCCGAGCGCGTGCTTCTCCGCAAGCCCTGCCAGCGCCGCGCGCTCCTCTGGTCTCACGACATCGACCAGGCAAGTCATGTATTCGTGTTCCTGGGTCGTGTCGTAAGTCCAGCCTTCGCAGCCAATACGCCACGCCTTGCGCGTCAGAAACTCTCGAAGCAGCGGTTCGACGTCACCCAGCCCGAACTGAGCATCGAACTCGTGCGCCAGCTTCAGGAAGTTGATATCGGCCTGATTGCGAGTCCACTCTTGGCCGGGCGCGATGCACGAGTCCGTCGCGTAGGCCGCCTCCATGAAGTGTTGAACGATGCTCGCAGGGATTGCACTCACCCTTGAGATCAATTCGCGCGCGACCGTCTCGTTCGCACCCTTCATCGCAATCGCGACAAGCCGCGGGAGGTCGCAGTCGATCGCCTTTCTGACGACACGATCAACGATGGCCGGCGAGCCGAACCGGGCCGCCAGCACTGCCACGCCGGTCGTGATTTCCGAATCAGGAAGGCGCGAGAAAAGTTTCTCGACGAGATCGCGCGGCGCAGCCTTTCTGGTCCAGCCGAGCGCCTGGAGTGTGCGCGCGGTAACCGGCGTCTTCCATTTGTCGAGCAGCACATGAACGAAAGCAAATTTCCCTTCCCGAATCGCCGCCTCGATCGCGGTCTCCGGATAGGCAGGTGCCGCCTGCTCGCCGCAGAGACTGCGATATGACTCCGGGCTCTTCGACATCGCCCAATCCACGTCGTGCTCGGTGACTGGAACACCGAGCGAGCGCAACCCGCGCGTTATCTCGTGAAAACCGCTACGCACGGCATGCGAGAGCGCCGGACGCAGGTCCACCCTCATCTCATTCAGCACGATCAGTGAGTCCATGTCCCTCGCCCTGACCGCCGTGATCGCCACGTCCTGCAGATGCGCGAGCAGGGCCCCCGTCAGTCTGATGGTGATCGGCTGGGTTGCGACCCTGTTCACGGAGCCGGCCCCTGATTCACGTGTTCCGCGCCTCGCACAATCTCCGCGCGCGCCCTGAGCTGCGCTTCGATACGCACGCGTTCGTCTCTGTCCTGAGCAGGATTGCGCTCAATTGGCAAGCGAGGCGCATCGTGCCGACTCAGGTCCGGCCAGAGCGTGACCTGGCATTCAGCGAATGGCCCATCGATATGCTGTTGCTCGGAAGGTCCGATTTCCAGAACCGCTCGCAACCGGCCACACCTCTGAAGATCCAGCCCGTATCCCACGCAGCACTGTTTGAAGCAGTCCAGAGGACCTTGCGATTCACGGCTCTCTGCGAGCAGCTCGCCACGCTGGTAGCACAATGCACTCCATTCGTCCTCAGTCCCTCGCTCAAGAAATACGCACAGATCCAGATCGTTGATGAGAGGATCATCCTGTCCCAAGACCACGTCGAGTTGGGGTCGCACTTGCAACTTCGCACTTCGATAAGCGATTGCTGCTCTATCGTCACGATGGGTTCGCAATTGCTCGTAGGACCACTGCGACGCTGGGCGCGCGAGTTCGGCGTGCAGAATCAGCCCGTGCAGTTTGAAAACGTCATCAGTCTTGCCGACGACGAAGGCCTGCGCTTCAAAGTGCGTCGACACAGACCCTCCTCTTACGACGAGACGCTGCCATATCACGAACGAACGGCGATCCGGGCCGGAGGCCGCTCGCATTCAGCCAAAATTGTCGCGTGAGACGACGCATACGAAAAGAGTTTCTGTGGCTTCCTTCGGAAGGCGCGATTCTCGCAAGCCAGTCGGCGCGGGCGCCGTGCGTTCGCCAGACGCTAGCGCACGCGTTCGTCATCCGCACGGCGATCCAACTTCTTCGAGGCTGGACACGAGCTCTGTCGCGATCGGGAAACCGGCTCGATAGTCCTCTCAGAAGGGTGCCACGCACGCCGTGTTCATACTTTGCTCGTGCGCCAGTGAGCTGCTTCATGATCCGGCCTTCTGGAGACCACGGCGGGCTTCTCAGCCGACAGCCGCAGCCGAGTCCTCGAGCGGCGCCGGTACGCCGGTGAGCCATACGCGTACATCCGACTCCTGTGTGCCCCGTGCGAATGGAACAAGCTCCAGCTTCGAGGACGCCGAGCCGCGGTACGAGAAGTCAAAACTGATGAGCTCGATCTGCTCGGAGTAGTCGGCGTCGCACCGACGCGTGATCTTTACAGTCCAGTCTTCTGCCTTCGTCTGCATAGGGCCCCCATCAGGGCAGGATGATACGGAGCGATTGGCGAGTTCTTGAAGCGACATGTGCCTTGGTCGTCCTGGGCGGGCCTTGCTCAGCTCCGAGAGCCGCAAGAGCTGTAAACTAGTTGGCCAGCCGAGCCTTTCTCCAGCGCGCAATGCCGTGCAAGTTGATCCGGACGTACGCCACATCGAGAAGGCACAGCAGCCAGAGTCCGGATGCTGCGTGAAGTACGACGAGAGTCACGTTGCTAGCGAGCCAGATGTAAAAGCCGCGGATATCCATCCGTGAATTCAATTCGGCGCCCAGATACGAGGACACGAGTCCCGCCCCTTGAAGTGCCCAATTCCACCACGGTAAGCCGTGAACACTCATTTGCATCGGCGGATGCTCACCTTGCACACCCCAACCCTTCGTCGGGGCAAGCGCCGTCGCAATCGATCTCCAACGGACCCCCATACGTACCGGCCGGCCGCAACACAACGGCGGCAGCACGACCCGCACCAGCTGCGACCGTGCTCGCGGTGGAGCGGGCGGGCGACGAGCGCCCTGGCGAGTAGCCCGCCTTTTCGAGAGAGCTTTCGAGCTCCGGCACATGGTGGACCGCATCCGCGATGAGGCGGCGAGCGCTGGAGACGTCCCGACCGCGGGATTCTGCGAACTGAGCAAGCTGCTGCAGCTCTCTCAACATCCTCGTCGAACTGGCCAGAAAAGGCGCGATGCGCTTCCAATCCGCGTCGTACGCCTGCGTGTGAATGCCCCGGGGGGCCTGCGCGACGACGACGCCCGTGCTGTCGATCAGGTCCACTTGGTGAGCGCCTGCGACAAACAGCCCGCCCGACAAATCCGCTCGCGTCACGATGACAACCTCCGATACACGGGTCGTTCGCCGAAGCTACTCCCTAGCAACCACCCGAGAGCAAGAGCCCCACCAACCATCAGTCCGCGCGAGAAGCCAAACCCGGAGCCGACGATGATCCAGGTCAGGTAGATGCCGATCAGACGAATGAGCGCCGAGGTAGTCACCGTTCCATTAGCGTACCGGGTGATTGGCGTTTGCCTAGATTTCCTCGTCGATCACGCGGTGTTATGCCAAGTTACCCGCCGGGTCTGCTACGCGTCGTGGCCTTTCGAAGGGCCGGAAAACACCCGAGAACCGCCGGAGACGTAGCGAGGTCGCTCTGCCACGCGAAGGCAGATCACATTTTCATCGACGGTGGGTCGGCCGGCTCCGGCTGACCCCGGCCGACCGCTACCGCAGCCTCATCCACAACGGTTGCCATAGCCCGCGGCTGCGGCGCCGACCGTGCGCGCTCGACCCGCGTCCTGGGTACGGAACGTGAATTTCTTCGCACCAGGTCAACGAGGTGGTGAGCCAATGCCATGATCTGGCGATTGGTGTTCTCCAGCCGATTCCACGGCAACTCCTCCGAATCGGAAAACCGCCACGATCCTGAAGTCCATGCGGTGCGCCCGTGAAGAGCAGCGAGTCCGCGCGCGAAGTCTCTGCGCGTACGTGCTCGGTCTCTTGTGACGAGGAGTTCCATGACGAAGCCGAGCGCCTGTACACCCGCCCCGTGAACCAGGCGCGAGGTCTTCGGCGTGTGCCCTTCCCAATCCGACCGGAAGATCTCTCTGACAGCGCCGAAGAATTCACTGACGAGCTGAAAGCCGCCCGCGAACTGCGTCCCGTCAGGCAGTGCTCCAAGAGCCCCATTCGACAGCGAGCGCAAAAGGAGTTGCTGGATCGCCGTATCCCGGATAAGCCCCGCGGGATTCGTGTGCTGAAAGATCGTGCCACGCAAGGATGAGCTCGGGTCGAAGTTGAGCCTCTCAGTGAGCCGCGCGGCCAAGCTTCGCGATGACCAGCGCGTTGGCAGACCCGCAGTGCCCGGCAACAGTTCATAGATCAATGCTTTGGGCAGCGGCCGCGTATTGTTCAGCAAAACAAACTGGCGACGCAGCTCGTCAATATCACGGCACACGAGCAGGGACACGAAGACCTCGAAGTCCTTTTCGGGCAGGCGCTCGAGGGCCGTCAAGCGCTGCTGGCCGTCAATGATGTAGCCCGGCGGGTCCGCCGGTGCATCTACGATGACTTCTGCGACACCATTCGCGAGCTCGCGAATCCGCACGCCCTCCACGAACCCCACCACTACGGAGTTTGGCAACACCGCATCGGGCTTCTGAAGATAGTCGGAGATTTCACGAATATGGGATCCAATCTGCGGTCGCTGAAAGCCGTGCAACGAGCCGCCCGCGTCGCGACCGGCTCGAGTGATCGACGCGAACGCAAAGACTTCGCTCGCCGGCGCGGCGATCGTGACAACCTTGTGTTCGGCGCTCTGGCGGGCGAGAACGCCACCGTACTTGAACACTGGCACTTCGCGACACTCCTTCCGTCAACACACAAGACAGGCACCACCGCGGTGGCCTTGAACGTCACGCGAACTACAACCCGTTTGCCGACGGCGGCGCGTCCCACACGATTGCCGAGGGGTGTCTCATCGGTTCGGGCCCTGGTACCTGGACTACGGTCGTATCCGCGTCCTGCGCGCGCCTGGTCAGGCGCAAGCGGGCTTTCGGGCACACGCACAGGCCTGCGCGAAGCGACTCTTTCAACACATCCTGCGCCCAATCCTCCCCGCGTTCGGAAATGGGCGTGTCCTTCGGCCAAGCGTGGAACATGCTGACGTATGACGTCCCCAACTGCTTCGCGTGCCGCGCAGCCAGGTTCGCGAACGAAGTAGCCGACAACTCCCCGCACAGACGATCGAGCTGCCCTTTAATGCCTTCCCACCGGACACCTTGAAACAAGACCCAGAGCGTTGGGCCGATGATGTTTGCCTCGACACCTCTGTCGAAGCCCATGACAACTGAATCGGGCACAGAGAACTTCGAGCTGAGACTCGCGTGAGCGCGACCCTCAATCTCCTTTACGGTCGCAAGACGGTACTCGCTGCTCGAAATCCTCACGTAGAGATCCACCACCCTGAAACCTCGCGGCGTAGGTCGCATGTCTCTAGGTTAGTGGCCGTCCGTCAGAATCCTAGAATTACTGAGCATCCAACCACGTGCGCGCACTTTCTGCATCTGCGTTGCTAGGCAAAAGCACCATCGTGCGATTTCCGGGAAGCATGCCTGCACGTCCGTGGGCCTCGGCCTTTCGCGTGCGCAAGACAGCCGTGCCCTTCATGAGGCGACGCAGGATCAAGACGACGGCGAAGGATCGACCACCGGGAGACTCTCAACGGCATCGACGGCAAAGTCATGCCCGACGCTCCACTCCTCCGATTCGTCGAGCCATGCTCGAAGTCTCTGACGCATGAGGCCGATGGAGTCATTGAGCTCGAGGATGCGTGCGTTTTTCATGACGTGCCCGATGTCTCTGAAGCCCTGGACGAGACTGCGCATCACCTCGAGGTAGAGATGCCCGCCAACCAGAGCAACATCCCGGAAGGGGCGCCGTCCATACTCGGTGAGAGAGGCAATCTCGTACGCGGCATGCGAACCCCAGGGCATCGTGCCAGCGCGTCCTGCATGCTCAGGCCATCTTGCCGTGACTCCACCGCTGATCATGCGCTCTGCGAGGCCCTTGCTCAGACGGGTGTCGTAACATTCGATGGGATCGCACGCGGAACGGAAACCGAAGCGTGCAGAAAGAAAGGCGACCGTCGCCTTAGTACCGTGTGGATCGGCGACTCGCAATGTCTGCCAAAGCGGACCGTCATACCGCTCGTACGCGGGAATCCGACCTCGCGCCCCTGCCTTCTTCTCCGAGCAGGCGAGCAGGAGCAGGCGCCCGTTGTTCATATCGGGCCTGCAGCGAGGTGCCAGACGCAGTGGCTGAACCGGGCTGGCCGAACGTCTCACGACCTCGCTCGTCATCGAATCTGTGCCCGCGCCCTGTTGACGAAGTTACCGTCGACGTCGATGGTGTATTCCGTCACGAGAGTGCCTGAAGGCAGGAAGACCTTGGCACACGCCGTTGGCGGGTGAGCAGCCTTGAATGCCGTCATCTTCGCGTGGTCACGGTTAGCCTGCAGGGCGGGATCGCGTGTAAGCCGACTGCCGGCAACGCGCCCAAGCTCTTCGCCGGTGTCGTCGAACAGGATGATTTCGGCAGTCGTCGCGGCGGAAACCTTCTCGGCGGGGCAGCTCTCAATCCTCGCAATGAACTGCTCAACTGCGAGGTGATAGACGACCCCGGGGTCATCCGAGTCCTTCGAGCTCAGCTCGTCGGCAAGCCGCTTGACGGGCTTCGACTGCAGGAGCGCACGCACCGCCCCGACAATTTCCTTTGTGCCAGCGTCCGTGGATCTGGGCTGTTTCATTGCTTCGCCGCGCACTCAGATGGGTCGTACTCTGGCATTGCGCCCGCCAGGGTGGCGCGCACATCGTGAGATTGAGCGTAGGCAACTCGCTGCTCGGGCGAGAGGATCTCCCACATCGCCCGCAGAAAGTCTTGCAGGTCGCCCACTTCATGGTCGGGCTCAGAGTCCGTCCCGTGCCGTTGCGCAGTCTCTATGTAGAACTCGATGTCCGGCTCCTTGCAGCTGGCCGTCTTCGGTTCTGGCTTCCCCGCTCTGCGTCCGCTGCTCATGACCCCCCGTCGCTGTGCGGCGACACAGACGCGCGCATGAGCGCGGTCTCTTGGCATTGTCTTGCTTGATCGAATCACGTCCCTGTAGCTTAGCGGGGGATGGCGGTTTTCCTAGATTTTCCGCCGTGGGTTTCACCCATGACAAAACCAAACTCGTCTCGCCGAATATTCGTTTGCGATCGAGGCGCGCGCCCTACGTGATCTGCGAACGCGAGCTCATCAGATGCCGACCACAGAATCTTGCGTCATGAAGTTCAGCACTTGGAACAGGCCACTCACCTGATGTACTGAAACATTACAACCACTCTAGGCGCTCAGCAGTAGTGATATGGAAGCCCTTTGTCTTTCGAGAGTCCATTCGGATTTCTGCGGCCTCTTTCAGGTTACCAATTGTGTTGGGGGTACCTCGCGGTCCTGGACGCTTACTTGCGGGGCGCCGGATCGTCGTCGGCATGCTCACTCGATTGATCGCTTCGCCCGCGATACGGATAGTGCGTCGGCAATATCTCGGCTTGGACAGCGCGATTCAGTTCTTCGATCTCCTCCTGGTGACTAGGAAACGGGTTGCCATTGTGATGGGACACGAACAGCGGCATGCCCCTGGCGGGCGTTCCGCTATAGGGCGGCCCTGACAATGGCACACAGCCGATAACCCGGAAGTCCTCACCCAACGCGACGTATCGATTGAGCAGGCCGCGACTCTGCTCTTGCTCAAAGAAGATTCCAAACGCCGTCCGCGTCGCGTTTCCGATGTCCTTCGCCTCCTGGATCGACTCCACCTCGCGCCACATGGCGCCTGATCTCGTCCGAACGATGTCCTTCATGCTGCGTCCTCAAACATGTTTCGGTTCGTCACTCTCACCTGTACTCTCGACCGGCCCGTACAGCGGCGCCCATTCAGCGTACTTCTGGGCTGACACGTGCTGATATGGAACCGCCGCCATGCCCTGGCGACCGCTATTCGTCGCGAGCACCATTCCCTCGTCGTTGGCGTCGGAGGCCTTCGGCAGACGCTTCTTTGTCCAATAGATCTTCATGGTTCCCGTGCTGATTCAGAATCCTGCACTTCGAGCACGTCCAGCTTCTCGGCAGTGTCGATGCCGCGATACGCACGCTCGACGCAATCCGTGTCGCACATCGCATCCGGCGTGCCGCAGACATGAGCTGGGAACGTCTCCTCCCGCCGTTCGTCTCTCAGACCGGCATTGGCGGCCGGCTGATCGGATCGGCCCTCCGCCGTTCTCGCGCGCGCGATAACCGTCGCGTCCTCGGAATTTCCGGTGAGCGAAGCCGGCGCCGGCTTTCTCCCGAGGCACTGCAGATCGAACTGTTCGCACTCATCCGCGGTGAGCGGGCGCGAAACGGCGATCACTCCATGGCGGTGGGCTGATCGTGGCAGCTCCGGACGCAAATGCGCCAGATCCCAGGGCGCCTCCACGTAGTCCCACACGATGCCCCGAGGCAGGGTAGCGAATGAAGCAGGCCGGAGCAGGGGCGCGTAGCAAGTGGCTTCTGGAGGCGTGACCGGTGTGTTCACTCTTTTCGACCTCGATCACCGTTGACACGTGTCAGGCTGGAGTTCCTCTGGAGTGGGCCATCCATCCAGCGAGCGGCACGGCTCACACGAGCAGGTGATGATGTGTCGATTGGCGTTCTGGACTTTGCGGACATCGTAGTCGCGAAAGCGATTCAACTCGACGATGCTGACGCAGACGTCGCCACCCGCGAGCCTGACAATTGCCATCCCCTCCAGCTGACCGGTGCAGAGTTCCTTCACCTTACCGGGATAGCCGTTGCAGAACAGTTCCGTTCCAGGGCCAATCTCCTCCACAGGTTTCACGTTGGGCATCGTCGTATCGGGTGAGATTGCTGGGAAAGGAGGACTGCTTCGGCTCGATGTAACCAGCTTACGGCGTCGGGCCGCAATCCTGTGTCAGGATGCCCGCGGTCGGCACGAAAGCGGCGAGCCCCGCTACCTGTGCGGCGTGAAACCCCTGCACGAAATTGAGATAGTGGTCCGGGCGCTGATTGTGGCTCGGCATCCATTTCATCGCGGCTTCCAGCGCGACGGCTGGCAAAGTGTACGTGACCCCGTTCTTCTCGCACCATGCGATAACCACCTGCGCGCGCTCAAGCGAGTCGATACAGAACCAACGCGACATCGCCCCGTTGATCGATAGGGCCTGCTCGAACGTGCTCATTGTCGAGCTCGTTAGACCTGTGATCGCCTGCTCCCAAAATCGCAGCCTCAGGACGCCGGACGCGTGGAAGCCACATCGCTTTGGCTTTCTGCGCCCGCGCGTGCGGTGGCAAGCTCGCGCATTTGCAGGATGGACAAGATCTCCGGAACGTGCTGGTTCCTGATCGAACGCAGCTCGGATGTTTAGTCTGGCGCACCGACACCGCCGGCGGACTCACACGCTCAATCGCGCTCGATCTGCTCACCGCGACACCGCGGGTATTTCCGACGGCGCGGCCGCCACGTAGTCCTCGAGCATCACGCAGTCCTGATCGCGGAGCGCGGTGAAATCGCAGCCGGCTCTAATATCGTCGGTGAGCACCCAAAGCAGATGGGGTCCCAGGGTGACGGTATACGCGCAGCCATCTGGCATATGACCCTGGGGTCTCAGGTTGATAGCCAGTATGGCAAGCCTCTCGCCCGCATCGAACTCCTGCGTCATCCCGTTGCTCAACGAGGTTTCCACGTCCTCGAAGGAGGTGAAGCAGTGCACGAACGGCTTGATCTCGCCGGAGCGACGACTGCGCGCGCCAACCTGCGGCACGAGGCCCTCGGTCGCAATCGCGGCGAGGTTCCGTGCCGGCGTCACGTGATACAGGCAGTCGGTGTGCTTGGATTTGCGGGTCACGTTTACACAGGATGCTGACGTTGATGCGGATTCGGCCGCCTAGTGCCAGATTACGCCGTGACGGGGTTTTGCCTAGATTTTTGCTCGACCGTTCCGACTTGAAGGCGGTGCGCGCTGCTCAAAGGGCAATCGACACAGGCCACTCCGCGAGCTCATCGCCTGTGATCCCCTGTGCTCGCTCCGAGAGCTCATCGTTGTAGCCCGCCTCCCCGCCGCAGCACGGGCAGCGCCACGTAGCCCAGGGATTGCTGAGCTGGCGGTCGTACTGTTCCGCGGTGAGGCCTTGCGTACCGCAGCCCTTGATCTCCGCCGTCGGTTCGCCGGGGCAATCGACATACGCAAAAAAGGTGTCGTTCATCACTACCGTGCCAGTCCCGCGGCCGCTTCGTCGAGTACCTCGCGATCGCGGCCGATGTCATTGCGCCACTCGTCCGAGCGCCTCAGCCACTGCTCCCACCACGTCTTCATGTCAGCGCCTCGGGACCGCGCCTCTTCAGCCATGCGACGCTCGCCATCGATCTCGTTCTCAGAGCCGCGGCCGCGCTCCCACCGATAGTGATCGACAATGCCGTTAGGTCTGAGATCCAGCGTCCAATACTTCGCGCCCGTCCCGATTCGGGCCGTCGTGCCGTGAGAACCGAAGTTCGGCCGGCTTCGGAAATGCCATCCAGCTGCGTGCGGCGTCACCCTTTCTGATGAAGAAGAAGCCGTTGCCCTGCACCTTCGTCACGGTCCGGAGCGTGTGGCGTTGATGCTCCATCCAGTGATCGGTCACGGAGATCTGCATGCCGCACCGAACGGCACTCTTGAATGCCGTTAGTGCCATGGCTCGCAATGACCGCCCAGGATCTCTGAATACCTCGGGGTCATTAGGGAGACATCCGTGTCTCGTCGAGCGCCGATGCATCAACCGACGCATCTGCCTCATGTCCGGTTCCGGAGTTGGCGTTGACAACCCAACCCTTCCCGGCTTCGTAGCGAGCCCCACACACTACCTGCGGCGGAACCAGTATCGGATTGTCCGGAGCAAGGTTTCCATGCCGCCCGGGCTGCGAGCGGATCTCCTCCACGATCTGCGCGTGCTCCGCGGCGCGCCAGGCGTTGAAGGCGTCCACTACGCGCTGGGATACGGGCGTATCACAGTCATGTCGACGGTGCAGCAGGCCAATGGCCGCGACGACATCGCGCTGCCATTTGGCGTCGTCGCCACCGAAGATCGAACGGTGATACGCACTCGCGTCGTGTCGTACTTCCACTCGATACGGGGAGCCATCGCCGCATACTTCGTACGTGTGGCAGCCCCTATAACTGAGCACACTGCGAAACGTCAGTTCTTTCGTCATCACTACCTCCCCGCCTGACGATGAGTGCCGCGGTGATAATCGGACGGACGACTGAGAGCTCGAGGGATAAGGCCGCGGCTTGGTGACCGAGTGATTTTTAGAGAAAGCGCGCGGCGGATGCGGCCTCTGAGGCGCCGCTGGCGTCCATGCCGGATCACAGATGTCGCGGATGCTCGGGCGCACCGCTCGGTTTAGTACGACATAGCTGGACCCTGGCTCGATCGTCATTCCCGTCTTGCTCAGCGCGAAATCCGCGAGGTAGCCGCCTTTGAGACACTCAAGCGGTCCGTTGTACGGGCGTAGCGCCGTGATGGTGTCGCGACCCGGCGTCCACCAGACTTCGATGGTGTCCTCGACGCGCAGTCCGGAGGCACCGACTTCCGCCGCGGTGATTGTCCCGCGACTCATCGAGCGTCGCCCACAACGGTTCCATGCCGTACACAAGCTCTCCTCGCGAAGGAGTTCATCGTCGGCTCGTCGTGAGACTCTGCATACTGATAGGTTACATCGGGGGTGCCACCTGCATAGATTTCACGCACGTGGTCCGACCACGCGGATCGAGAGCACCAGGTCATAGATGGCGGGTGCAAACCTTATCGGGGACCTCCGGCGACATGCTCATCGAACGTGTATTCCGAAACGTCGCCCCCAGCATTCGAAGTGGCGGCCCGGACGTCCGCGGGACTCGCCATCACCTTGGCGATGCAATTCACGGAATAGGCCGCCTCGCCGTTCTGGCACTCGATTGCGCCGTCCTTGTGGTCGGGGTGATAGAAAATCTCCGGCTTCAACCCGTCCTTCGCGAGCCGTCCGAGATATCCCTCCCTCACAGCGGCCATCAGCTCCTTGCGGACTTCGGCAGGGATTCTCCCGCGAATCACACGCATCGCCTGTGCTCTGATCTGCTCGGCATTGGGGCCGGGCGCGAATGTGATGCTGTCGCCCTGTGGGTCGTTCTGGCGTTTCATTTCTTGGCCTTCCCCTTCGCACTCGATGTCCTGGCATGAGACGTAGACTTCAAAGTCTGACGGCACTCCGCCGCTGCTGCTCTGTCCGGCGACCGCATTCGCGTTTGCCGCAAGTCACTACCGCACCAATTCCGGCGCGTGGACCGGTTCATCGTACGGTTCTGGCTGCGGCAACCCGAGTGGCCGGCAGTCCGAAAGCTGCTGTTCCAGAGTAGCGATCTCGCTATTCGCGTAGTCGATACTGCGACGCCTGCCTGCGAGACACTTCTGGATGACGTCGGCCGCTGGAATCTCACCAGTGTGGTAATCGACGCGATACCACTCCGCGTGTATGGCCCACGTTTCACGGGTCCGTACGATGTGATCCGCGACTTCATCGGATTCGAGCGCGGCCATACCGGGTTCGAAGAACCAGCGGTCTTCGCTACGAGAGCCTCGGCTGTGGATGCAATAGCGAATCCATCCCGTGTCCACTGTCTCCACACCAGTTGCGCTGTTCTCTTCCCGTATGTTGCTCACGGCTTCAGTCTTTTCCTTGTGAGCGCTCACGGCTGCTTTTCATGTGGACGCGCGGCCAGCCATTCCTGGTCGTAGAAGCGCTGCGTATCGACGCGAACCATCGCAACCTCGATTCGCTTTCCCTCGTAGGTGACCACCGCCACGGATTCATTGTTGCGAGACGGCAGCGGTGTACCATCGTTGATCAGCGCCGGTGCGGTTAGCATGACGCTTTCCGAGTCGGAAAATGCCTTAGAGCTCATAGCCGCTCACACTCGGCATCGATGCGGTGGTTTCATCGCCGATGGACATTTGCATGCTGCTCTCATCGGCTACCTCCGGACGCACTTCCACGGAGCGAAGCTCCGCACCCGCGCTCTTCGTGTACTGATTGAGCACACTCTCCACAGGGCACCCCTGGGTATCGTCTGCGATGATCTCCAGCGTCCCGCGGAATCCATCATGCGGATCTCCCATGTAGGTTACCGCGACGAACTCCCAGAGCTGCGTGCGCTTCCGAACGAGCGACCCGACTCTCGGCAACGGCGTCAGGCACCCGTCGACCATCGTTCTGTTGGGGGCGACTTGACCCCCGGGATAGATGGCATGGCCCCGCGCATTTCCCATGCGCATATCGAAGACATGCGGCGAGGGACGGCCGTGCATGACCAGATCTCCTGTCTTCGGGGACTGCTTCGGCCGCTCGGGCCGCATCGGCACGTCCCGTAGTATTGAACTCACAAATGCCCGTGACTCAGTCGGTGACATCGGACGGTCCAAGGCTGGATCGAAAAATGGATCGCCTTTCATGAGCAGCACGCCTCGCGCCCTTAGGGCTCCAACAGCCGATCACTGTCCATAGCTTCGTCCATCGCCCCTGCAGTAGTCGTTACACGTTCTGTATTCGTGCGGGCGTGACATTCCTCGCAACATGTCGAACCACCCAACAGATACCCGTGACGCTGAAGCCAGTCCCACCCCATGGTTTCCCGGAACAATTCGGAGCGAAAAAAGCCGTCGGCTAGGTAATCCCACTGGCGCTTGTACTCGGCAGCGTCCTCAATGAGGAGTGTCTTGATAATGGCAGTCATGTAAAGAGAGGCACTACTGCGCCGAGATGGTTTCACAGGCTTCATGCCGTCTTGCGAGCCCATCAGAGCCGCACCTTCGGTGCGCACGGCGCGTGTGCCCCGCGTGGGGCCTTCGGTGCGCGCGGGGCGACGACGAATTCAACTCCAGGCTCGTCTTTGCGAAACTGCACGAGCCACGCCTCTTGTGTCTGTGGTGTCACGTTGCGCTCGTTCTGCCAGTGCCATCCGAAAGCAAACGTCCAGCGGAGGGACCACAAGATGCTCTGACTGGTGGCCTTACTCATGTCGGGTTCTATCCTTTCTTGACTGCGGGTCACGGCGACACCAGCGGTTTCGTTTTCGAGATCAAGAACGAGACTTGCGGCTCACTCTGTCGAGCGACATCCACCGCCAGCGACGCATGTACGCCCGCATCCACGGTGCGCTCAATGGCCCAGCGCCATCCGTGTGTCATGCTGTGTCGGTACGCCCACAGCTTCAGAGTCGTGGTTCTCTTTTTGCGGGTCACGGCCGCTCACCGTATCGGTTGGGCTCGCCGCGCTCGATGTGTTCTCCGTCATAGCAGCATTCGTTCTCATCCTCGCGTGCGGCATCCATCTGCTCGCGATGCCACGTGTTGCGCTCATCGTACGATGTGGCGGGGACAAGTCCGAGATCGAGCGTGATGCTGGCAGACTCCTGACCGCGGGATGAATCCCAGAACGGTGACCATTCGGGGTGATGGTCGAGATCGAACTGCGCGTCGGCGATCTCCTGCTCGGAAAAATCCGACGCGTTGATGATGCTCTGATAGCGGACCGCGTCGGTGGTCTCTTTCTGATTACTCGACATATCTCAGGCACCCCGATCAGGATCGCACGCAAAGTCGACATCCCAGGCCCGCATGCGGACCGCCCTTTCGCGTTCCCATGCGAAGCCGCCCACTGTTGCGCGCCGTCGCTCCTCGTGCTGTCGATACAGCCGCACATTTTGGGCGCCGGCCAGTGCTTCCGCCGTAGGAAGCCCTGGGAAAACGCGCCGACTCAATTCCCTAGTCTGTACCTGGGAAGCGGCGCTTGCCCCGCACGTCTCCCGCAGGAACATGCGAAGCTGGATGAGCGCGAAGTCCGCGGCGTCCTCTCTTTCCCATCTGATCAACTCCCCGATGACGCGCTCCGTGACGTCATCCTGCGTCGACTGATCTGTGCCAACCGCCGGATCAGAGCGTCGGCGCGTCATTTTCACAGGAGACCTCTGCGACGACACGGAATGTCAGGAGTGTCGCCACGGAGTTCTCAATCTCGCATCCCGGCAAGATCGCCGGATCCAGCATCTCGACCAGGCACGCATTCACATCGATCTCCCGGCCATCCGGCTTGAGGAGCTTGAGTGCGTCCAGTTCGGTAAGACCCGCTCTTTGGGCCCTCGCCATCGCGCTGGAGAACAGCGTCTGGGCGTCGACGACTCTTGCCTGAAGGCTGAATTCAAACTCCATGCGTGCTCACCGCCTGCCGCCCAGAGGCGGCGAATCTCCCGTCCCAACGAGCAGAGTGGACCGGCCCAAACATGGGCCGTCGTTCATCTCGCCTGCGATGCCTCGATGACCCGCGCCGCGGGGCGCACTGAATCAGTGTCCGACGGAGGGTCGTGGCTGTCTACGATTTCAGATCCGCATAGGACCGCGCACCGGTTGATGCACGCCCCCCAGACACTCCTCTCATCACCGTGAGGGGAGTGTCGAAGCAGCTTCATCGTCAGGAAACTCGGATGCCAGATACTCCTCGTAGTCCAGAGCTTCCATCGCGTCCCAATAAGAATCCACTTGTTGCTGCTCCATCGCGGCGAGCATGCGGTAGACGTCCCGGATCACTTCGACTTCGGTCAACTCCACATAGGCCTCACCCGAGGAACCGGTTCCATGCGGGTTGGCCAACTCCCATCTCAGGCGGTGATTGGCTCGTGCGCGTTCGGCGAGCTCTTCGAGAAAATCAGGGCGGCGCTCCTGTGTGGAATCCTCCGTTGCACCTTTCGTGATGGCGAAGGCGGGCGCCGGCACATTGGAAGTCGACACAGTCATTGACGCGGGGACGCGCCTTCATCATCAGGGGCGACGTCGTCTTGCGTGGCGTGCACCTCAACATCTGATTTGACGATCTCGTCGCGTCGCACCCATGCCGAAATGAGTGCCTCCCCCGCGGCCCGATCGTCGCTCAGCAAGGTAAGCTGGTCCTCGAGGTACCAGGCCCCCGTGTTCACGGGCTTGCCATCCTCGAGTTGAAGCAGCTCATAATTCTTGTAGTCATCCGGTTGGTTGGTGAGGAACTGATCCGTAAAGCTGCCGATGATGATGGCCTCAAAGCCCGCCGCGAAATGTGCCATTTCTTTCGGCATCACTTCCTGAACCTTGACACGATAGCCACGGAAATACTTCTGAATGGTCATGCTAAATCCACTACTTCGTTGGCACCTTTCGCCGCGACTCGATCGATCATCCCGCACACCGCAGTGCGCAGGAGACTTGACGATGAGAGCGGCTATGGCCTCGGAGATGTGTCCTCTAGACTCTCGTCGACGGCAACGAGCGCGCGGTCTTGGCAGGCTTCAGGCAAGAGCCGTTCCTGGGACAAGATGAAGTAGGGTTTGCCAATGTACCGCTCCAGCGGAATGCCCGCAGTTTGTGCCATTTCGGCAAACCGTTCGTGGTCGCCGTAGTGGTAGAGGTAGTAGGTACCCGGCTCCACCTTCATCTTGTGGAGCCCGTAGGACCCCTTGTCCAACGCGCCCAGGTAGTCGTCCACTACCGCCTGGGCGGTGACTGGGAGCTTGCGCGCCACGATTTCCACCAGTGTCTCGTACTCGACGAACGTGGCAGCCCACAGGTCCGTACAGACTCTACCCACGACGTTCAGATTCGCTGGAACAGCCGTCTCATCTTCGTCGTGGTAGCCGACGACAACGGTGCTCCCATCTTGATAGACCCCAGGAGATGAGTTACCCACACACACACTGACAAAGCCAAACTTCTCAGCGTAGAAGCGGGTCTGGTCCTCCCGGCCTCTTCGTGCATTAAGCGCGAAGCTCTTCTCCACGACTTCGGTGAATTCCGGGATACGGAACCAGTCACTCACCAGCAGGTTGCCGGTTTTCAAGACCACCAAAGTCTCTTGCATTGAAGCCGGCTCAAGTGGCGGAACGGGCACGGTGCCCTTATCAGTGATGTAGCAGCCCTCAGGCACCCAGTTGGTAAAGCGAAGGGTCAACGGCAGGTCAGTTTCCGAGCAGCTCTCATGCGAGAAATGGAAAGCCTCGAAATCGCCCGTATTGAAGCGGCGGACCTCTTCGTTGAAGGGACCTGATTTGTCGAACGCCTGTGCGGCTTCAGCGCCATGGTCTCTTAGAATCTTGCCGTACGGGTAGGTGATGTCGAAGACGAACCTGTGAGCGAACTGCTCGGCCAGATTGTTTAACGCCTGATCCCACTCATCTCGCGGCGAGGTATCCGTCAAAGCCGCCACAGCATTCCAGGCGTTCCAGCGACGGCAGCTGTAGCCATGGCTGTTCGGAATGGTCTTCAGACTGCCCTCGGTTTTGAGCGCCTGGAAGAACGCTCCCAGTCGCGGGTGCACGATCGTTTCCAGGCGCCTGAAATAACGCTTTCGCCAGTGATCGGTGACGTGGCCGTAAGAGCACGCATCATCGTAGAAGGGTTGCACGTCTGACAGTGCCAAAAAGTGACTCAAGTCGGGCATAGCGATCTGCTAGTGATTATGGCCTGTTACCGTATCGCCACAGTATTAGGAGCGTCGAGACCACGGGAGTTGCTCACGGCACCACTTCCACATCGCTGCATTCAATCTCTGCGCCCTGCGGGTCACTCGAGGTATCGCGGCACTCTTCGATCCGCGTTTGCGGATTCAGGCACTCAGGGCAGATGAGCGGCTGGCTTTTGTCAGTCCACACCTGCCCGCACCCGCGCATTTCTGGAGCCATAACAGGCGTTCCAGGCTGCATTGATTGCGGTACGCAGCGCCACCGTTTCTCTTTAGCCGCTGCGGTCGCTGCTGCGGTCGCAAGCGCGTATTCGGCGCGTGCCGCTTCATCGCGCGTGCCAAACGTCGGCTGCTCCGCGAAAGGCCGCGGGTCGCAAACGATGCGCCATTTGCCGTCCGGGAAATTGCGGCTCACGCAGCCAACGGCGCCCGATGGGTAGCGCACGTTGTTGACGTACCATCCGCCATGACGCCATGGCGAGTAGTCAAACTCGATCGGCTCCGGCGACACCGCTTTCCTTTCGCTCTGCGATGAAGTCATGGCTTCAGGTCGTCAACCACGACCCCGTCGGAGTGAACACGATCCGGCTTTTTGAGACGGATCAGGTCGATCTCATACTGACAGTAGTGGTGGGGTTGTGGAATACGCTGGAAGCTCACCGAACCAAGCCCCCGTTGCGCCCGTTCAATGGAATCACAGCCGGCGGACTGCAGATTCACCAGCCGAATGCGCCCCCTCTTCGAAGTGTCGTACTCAAGAGTGAACCATTGAACTACGCCCACTGCTCCAACCCCGCTGAACGTGCATCTCTCCGTGCGAAACTATCGAGGTGCTGTTCGCCATGTTCCACAGCGAGGATATTCTCCTGCACGCTCTCGATCTGAGAACATGTTCTCCCGTCCTTCTCAGTCCGGGAAGAATTTCGAGAAGGCCCCCAACCTCGGCCCATTCTGGAATGTGCAATCCAGAGACCCACTCCGGATCTCCTCGCAACGCGAGCGACGGTTACAGCGGCATCAGGCTGCCTCTGCACTGGGAGCGGTGCGCGCGAATCCGGGCCGCTCGACAACGCTCGATCCCGCAATCTCTCGAGGCAGCCATGCAGGGGGCGTAGCACGACGAAAACGTACCGTGCTCCAGTAGGTTCGAGCACGGGCGCGCACGGTGGCGCGGTGATATCGCCAGCCGATGTTCGAGGCTTTGCGGTCTAGCTCGCCGGCGGCGACCCAGTGCGCGATGGTGGTGCTGCTGACGCCCGCTTCATGAGCCGCCGCACTCAGACGCAACCAATCCTCGTGAAGCGTTACTGCCGGAGCAGGCGTTTGCTTCGCTTCGTGCAGGCGCTTCAGCATTGGCTTGCTGATGTAGAGGCGGCGACGATCCCACCTTGCGCGCGAGATCCTGATGGTCCCATCTTGCTTCCGATCGAGGACCCACTCGACGGGCATCCCGACCTCTCTCGCAGCTTCCTCGATACTGTAACCCTCGTGCGAGGCCAGACGCTTACGTGCCACCTGCACGGCCGCCAAGGGAATGCCCTTGGCTCGGCGCCAGTTCGTACCCTCGAGCAGCGCCCGCAAACGCGAAATACTGACACCAATGCGACGCGCGGCCTCGCACTCAGTGAATCCAATCTCCTCGCGCAGTCTCCCACATTGGTGTCTTGAGACGTACACGATGTCGCGCATCGGTCCGTTGGTGCCCATCTTCGAACGCAGCGTCCCCCGCGCAATAAAATCCCGGAGCTCGGGGAGCGTGAACAGGTACAACTTTCTGGCTGTATCGAGCGAGATCCACGATTTCTGACTCGCTCCCGTCGGACATTTGCGCGCTTTCCATCGTGTCGCGTCTGTGCGTGAGATGTAGCGGCGCGTGCCTCTGAGCGTCGCCTCCAGCATTCCTTGGTCGATGGCGCGCCGGACGTAGCTCACAGAGCGGCCCGCATCGGCCGCGACGGCCGCCACGGTCATACCCGGATCCCACAGGTGGGTCAGGTGCCTCTTTGCGCCCCGCGTGAGCGGCGGGTAGGCCTCCAGATACTGCTCAAACGAGTGCGGTGCGCCCTTGGGCCCCAGATCTCTGCGCAACTTTTGCAGGAGCGTGGGTGCTGCCGCGCCTTCCAAAGCTTGTAGGTGACACGTAGGTTTTCCAGCAGCGGTCTTCCATGCCATGGCATGGGTCGCCCGGCACGACGGTCGGCAACGAGAGTGTCGGCGACTGTCTTGTCGATGTACCACGTGCCGAACTGAGTCGACGGGGCTTGTGTGCCGTACGGATTGCAACGAATGGCTGTCGGCACATATCCCATGCGTGCCCACTCGCTCAGTTTGTCGCTGCGGATGGCCAGTGCATCGCGAATTGATCTCAGAGGCACGAAACCCACCGGCGGAAATACACGCGTGGCCTTCCAGGCCTTCCACGCGTCATGGGGGATCACCCACAGCCGGCCGACGCGAACCGCAGGCAGCTCTTTTTTGCGAATCACCTGGTTGATGATCGCCAACGAGCCGATCTCGCGGCCGGCATCCGCAGTGGTGATACCCCCCAGAACGTCCTTGCTCTGCATGCCGATCTGACTGATGCGTACCTGCACAGCCTGCCTGTTGCGCTCTGCGCAGGGATCGTCTGTCCGCTCACGCAAGCGCGCCGTCAGTGTTTGTGCAATGTCGTCCACGCCGAGTCGACCGACGAGGCTCGCAAGAAGCGCGATTTCGGGGGGCTGCCATTCGTAGGTCTTGCGGCCTGCGAACTTGCGCGGGCGTGGCCACTCGTTTTCTTCTGGCGGTCGTCCATGCCAAAGTGAGAACAGTTCGCTGAACCGCTTTGCCTTTCGCAGGGGCTTGCATGCGCCGGTGCGGCGCAGACGCTCGACCGCGTCGACATCCTGGCGCACAACGGCCGCAAGCTCCGAGGCGTACGCCTGCCATCCATGCTCGAGGATGAACTGTGTCCAGGCGAGTGTTTCGGGGGTGACCGTTTGCGTCATGGGCGCGTCTTCAGCTCATCCTGCAGCGCGCGGACTCCGGAGAACATCTGTTGGGTTGACAGGCCGGCGACCGCCCCGAGCAGATTGGTGACAGGATCGGTGAGCGCCTGAAGACGTGCCGTCGGAATTGCGCGCATCGCGCGGTTCCACTGACTGAAAGTGGCCGGTAGCGTGCGCTTGGCCGCTTTGGCCTTAGGCGCAACTCGTTGCAAAGAAGCCGCCATCGGCATTCTGATCTTCTCTACACCGCGGCGACTGAAGCAAAAGAACTCGCCGGGCGAGAGTGCGTTCAGATCGCCAAATTCGATGTGGGACGCGCGGAACTGAGGCGCGAGAGCCGCCCATGCGGTCGGGTCCTCCTGATGTCCGACGAGCGTGAGATTCTTGTTGGTGAAAATCGTGCGATGGAGGGAACCGGTATATCGGTGAGCCGTGATGAACAGATCCAGCGCGCGCTTGCGGCCCCGGTCCGCAAACTGGTTGATGATGTCCGATGCCTCGGCAATACCCTTCTTCTTGCTCGTGCTGAACAGCTGCCCTTCGTCGATGACGACGAACAGGGGCTTTCGGTGCTCCTCGGCCGCCGCAAGGATGACCTCACCATACGGGACGAACTCGTCGGCATCCTTTGCGGATACAACGATGATCGGCCGCTCCCGTTTTACGAGCAGATCGAGCAGGCTCTGGGGGCTGTCCACCGCCTCCCCGTACATCGATTCGAGCTCGCCCTCAGGATCGACCAGCACCACAACCCAGCCCTGTTCGGCAAGCTGCTCCGCCATCAGGAGGCCCGCGTTGGTCTTGCCGTTGCCTCTCGGCCCAACTGCAACAGCCAGAAGGCCCGTCGTTGCGTAGTCAGACAGCTCGATGGGAGCACCCCCCAGGCTCAGCGTGGCGCCCATCATTTCCGTTCGATGAATCACTGCGCGCGCCACTCAATCCTCCTTCGCCGGCAGGACGATGTCCTTCAAGACCAGCAACTGTTTCTGATTCAGTGAAAAGACCACCGCGAAGTCATTGATGACCTGCTCGCTGATGGCATCCAGTACTCCGGCTTCTTGCGCGCGAGCCAGCAGTTGCCGCAGGCTCGCCCAGTCATGACCACCGTCCGGAACCGCTCCGGACGCATCACCGATTTCCGCGTACAACTGATCCATCGTGTACAGCGCGGCATCCGGCCCCAGGTTGCAGGCCAGACGCTCATTCAGAACGCCCAGCAGCTGCTGAGCTGGCATGTAGCCATGCACCTTTTGAATCAGCGCCTTCTCGGCCGCCGTGAAGCTGGGAGCGGACTTGGAGGCCCTATTGATGCCCTCCACTCTCGCTGGGGAAAGGGGGCCCACGATGCCGAGGCGCTGCGCTTCCGGTCGCAACTTGCACGAGCCGCATAGCTCTCGGCTGAAATCATGAGCGCCACCCGGCTCTAGCTTGCAGCGGCACAACCGGCACTTCGCTCGGGCGACAGGAGTTGGGTGAAGTGCGGGCGAGAGTTTTGCGAGAGATGACATCGCAGATCCTTCGAGTAACCGAGCCTTGTTTTGCTATCAGTCAGTGATAGCAAAAAGTATTACTCGAAAATCGGTCGCTGCCTAGATTTTCTAGAGCGTGTCACGAGGCGTAACTGCTGCCCGGACGTATGACTGGCGGGATCACTCTGCTTCGCGGCGCACGTCCAGGGGATCTTTGTCAATGCGCAGGCCAGCATATTTCGGCAGACGGAGTCGGTGCTCGCGAGTCCATTCGGTAAATCGGATCTGGACGACGAGGGAAGGAATCGTCCAATGCATGCGGCCCATTTCGGCGGCGCTGATACCGCTGCCCCATCGAGACGAGCCGCTCGGCACATTGACGACGGGGCACGCGGTCGTGCGCAGCGGAGTGAGCTGCCGGCGCAGTTGGCGGCTGCTGTAGGGAACGAACCCAGCGACCACCTGGCCTGCAAACATGAGGCGCCCCTCATCGTAGTAGCCAACGAGCAGCGAATTGAGACGCGGCCGCCGTCCGGTCGATAGCCCCCGACGACGAACTCCTGTTCCGGCTCGAATTTGATCTTCAGCCAATCCGGGGAATGTTCTTGGCCCGGCTGACAAAGCGAGTCGCGCTTCTTCGCGATCGCGCGTGTTTCGGTGGCGGCGGGCGTACGGTCCCCGTCTTGCGGCGTCGACGTGCAGGAGGGCATGGGCAAAGTCCGCAGCGCGCAGGTGCCCAAGAGCATCGCGCAACCGGTGCGGGAATCGGAACGCTCTTAGCGCTTCCCGAATCGTCGAAGCAGCCGGTACAGGTTTGCGAGCGCGGTCTGCGCCAACGCACCGCGCTCCGTCAGCGAATAATGAGGATAGTTGCGCTGTGTTTTGTCATCCAATGCCTGTTGCGTTCGGATGTAGCGGGCGGGCGCCATGCGCCGAAGCTGCCGGTGAACACTTCGATGGTCGAGTTGCCCGAGGGTTGCACGCATGATCTCATGACCGGGAACGGGGCGGCCTGCCTGCGCCATCGCATTGAGGATGCAGATCTGCGGACGCTGCGGGAGATAACCCTGGGTGAAGATCACCCGGCGCGCAGACTGCATGAGTTTAAACGCTTCGCGCCCCAATGGGCTCATCATCCACATTCGGGTTTCTCGTCGTGAGGGATGCTCCGGATCGGCACGCAGCCGAATATGACCCTGTCGTCCAAGATGACCCAGCCGACGACTCAACCGTCCCACCGACAGTCCACGGACCGATTCTTCCAGTTCCACCTCACTTTTTGCGGACTTTCCAAGGCGATACAGATGGCACAGGAACAACATATCGCTCTCTTGGGGAAACACATCACAGGGCGAACTCATCGACGCACTGTCGCTCGCCATGCCTGGGCCGCGGCCCAAACGGGGGATCGCCGCCTTCTTCGCCGTACGGGGAGGACGCAGCTGTTTCAGAGGGCGGACCTGCGCAGCTGACAGCCGGCACCGCTGACTCTCACACAGGGCACGGATTATCCGTACCAGGTCGTGGCCGGCCGGCGTCACGCGATATATGTGGGCCCCCGAGACGCCCGGGGTATTGTCTGACGCGCATCGCTCCACTAAACCGTTCTGCCGTTCCAGCCGACCACAGATGGTCGAGACCATCGAGGCGCGAAGTGTGCCGTTGGACGCGGCTTCCACATCGCGGCCAATCAATCCGCGCGGAAAGGCATCGAGCACAAACAAAGCGACCACATCCGCTCGAGAGAGTCTGCGAGCTGGATGCTCCGCATCGAAGAGAGTACCCATCCACGGGCACAGCAAGTCGAGAGACGTCTGTCCATGCGCCAGCAGCCGCCATTCTTGGGGCAAAAGGCCCTTCCGTTCCTTCCAGCGACGCGCAATGCATCCCTTCTTCTCCAGACTGTAAAGAAGCAAGGTGAGCGACACCGCGCTGACATGTCCATCGAGTCGGCCTGCCAGATGACGCTCGGTCGTGGATGCACTGGAACTCATGGCGCCCAGCACGAGCAGCTCGTGATAAGTCGGTAGAACATCCACGCGCATGAATTGCGTGCGCAGGGCGGCAGGTAGCTCAACAACCCCGCCTGTCCACGCCGGCGCCACCCACTTTGGAGACGGCCCCCGAGGCTCTGCCGAGAGCTCCCAGCGTTTGCGGGCCGGATCGAAGCGATAGCCCGCTGCCTGCATGCGATCATGCACCGTATCCCGAGCGATGTGGATCCGATCGGTTCTGCGCAGGTAAAGCGTGACGTCCCCGACGGACCATTCCTTGTGGGAGAACCCCATTCGCCGCGCGTCGGTCCGAAGGATTTCTCCCAGTCTTTTCGCCGTGATCTGGTCGAACGAGGGCGCGCACCGACTGGGCTTTTGGTCGAGGAACGCATCGAGCGATCGGGTCTCTTGATAGCGGCGCAGGCTGCGTACAATCTCGCGCGCGGTGATGCCTATCTTGCGAGCAGCCTCGGCTGCGTTGCTTCCTTCTGTAAGAAGCACCATCGCCTTCAACCGCAGACGCTGTTTTTTGTCCAGCGTCATTCGTAACGCATCTCGAAAGCACTTGCGGTCGGTGCCGCCGAGGCGGAAAGCGGAGTCAGTCACGAGAGTGGGTTACCGCGGGCGATCGGAATTGCGCCCGTATTCCACATCCCAGTCGGATGAAACAGCCGATTCCGTTACTTGCCAAGGCGCAGGTCCAGAGGATCTCCGGACGCTTGTTAAGGACATCGGGGCGGACCCACTGCTGTACGCGCCGTGGACGGAAATTCGAGCATGACAGCCGGTCGCGCGGGTCTGGGCATCGACGGTGTCGACTGCACTAGCCTGTGAAAGAGGGGCCACGCCGAGGACGCGGCAACCGATGACTCGCAATCACGATGACCGCACCTGGGTAGACGCCAACCAGGGCGTCCGGGTCAATTTTCTGAGGGTCAAGGGGTCGTTCTGGTTGTACCAGATATGACTGATGACGTGATCGTGATGACTATTCGGGCCGCACTTCGCGAGAGCCGAGGTCGGCCCTCTACCGTGATGGCGCTGCCGCCGGTCCCGATAGATCCGGAACTCGCCGTGCTAGTGCCGGCAGGGCTTGAACCCTGGCGACTCTCATGCATTGCCTTCCTACAATCCATGCGGTGCTGCTCGCACAGCGGACGCAAGAGGAATCTTTGTCGGAGCCATCGGCACTTAGACATCCAGTATCCCCGCGCCCCCGGCACTGCATGGACGACTTGCCCTGGAATCGCGCAGCGTATCCGGGATGCTCGTCTCGACCCACACCATCTCAGTCCTCGGCGACTACCTCGGCCGCTATCTCATCCACGTTCGCTGCCCTACATGCCAACACACAAAGGACGTGCCACCCGCTGAGATCGCTGCGCGAACCAAGCGCGGATGGGAGACGCCGCTGCAGGCGGTCATCAGATCGTTTCATTGTCAGAGATGCGGCTCGCACGAGTGTGAAGCAGAGCTGCGACCGTCGGTGGCCGCCGCCCCCGCGCCGTTCGACCCCACAGCATTCCCCTACGCCGAGCTTCATTGCCTGTCGAACTTCTCGTTCTTGCGGGGAGCGTCCCGTCCTGAAGAGCTGATCGAGCAGGCACGCGCGAATGGCTACCAAGCCTTGGCGCTGACCGACGAGTGTTCGGTGAGCGGGGTGGTTCGGGCGCACATCGCCGCGAAGAAGGTCGGGCTGAAGCTCATCATCGGTTCTGAGTTCCGCCTCGAATGTGGCACGAAGTTCGTTGCCCTCGCGCCGACGCGCGCGGCGTACGGTTCCATGTGCCGACTCATCACCCGTGGTCGGCGCAATGCTCCCAAGGGTCAGTACCGACTCGCCCGTGCAGACGTTGAGTCTCTTCTGCGGGACTGCCAGATTCTGTGGATCCCTGGGCGCGAACCGAAGGCCAGTGAATGCGAATGGCTGAGTTCGGCGTTCCGCGGCTCTCTCCACATCGCAGTTGAGCTCTTCTACGAAGGCGGGGATCGCGAACTGCTGGAGAGACTGGGAGAGCTGTCTGTTCGATTCGGTGTTCAGCGAGTAGCAACGGGCGACGTTCACATGCACGTCCGAGAGCGACTCCCACTGCACACGGTCATGACCGCAGTACGCCATCGCGTTCCGCTGACGGAGGTGGGTTGGCGAGCATTCCAAAACGGTGAGCGGCATCTGCGACGTCTGCAGGACATGGCGGAGATCTATCCGCGGGACCTGATCGCGCGGAGTGCCGACATTGCAGGGCTATGTACTTTCAGTCTCGATGAACTGAGGTACGAATACCCGCGGGAACTGGTACCGGAGGGGCACACTCCGACCAGCTACTTGCGCAAACTGACCGAGGAAGGCGCCGTTCACCGGTGGCCACAGGGCATTCCAGAAAAAGTGCGCCCGATGATCGAGCACGAGCTGGCGTTGATCGGTGAGCTGCGTTACGAGCCATACTTTTTGACGGTAGCGGACATTGTGTCGTACGCCCGCTCGCAATCGATTCTCTGTCAGGGGCGCGGGTCGGCGGCGAATTCCGTGGTGTGCTTCTGCCTCGGCGTCACAGAAGTGGACCCGGCGCGACTTAACACGCTTGTTGAGCGCTTCATCAGCAAGGAAAGAAACGAGCCACCGGACATCGACATCGATTTCGAGCACGACCGCCGCGAAGAAGTGATCCAGTATGTGTATTCGAAGTACGGGCGCGAACGTGCTTCCCTGACGGCCGCGGTGATCACCTATCAGCCGCGCAGCGCCCTGCGCGATGTCGCACGCGTCTTCGGTTTCGATGTTCTCGATGCGACGCGCCTGTCGAGCGCGATGCAGTGGTGGGATGGAGCAAAGATCGAACCAGAGCGCATTCGTGAGGCGGGCTTCGATCCCGACAGCCCGCTCATCGCGTCAATTTTGGCGTTGGCCTCGCAGCTGCTCGGATTTCCGCGTCACCTCTCACAGCACGTGGGCGGGTTCGTCATCGCACAGGGACTGTTGGAGGAGCTGGTCCCCATCGAGAACGCGAGCATGGAGGGCAGGACGGTGATCCAGTGGGACAAGGACGATCTCGATGATCTGAAGCTGATTAAGGTCGATTTGCTGGCGCTCGGGATGCTGAGTTGCGTCCGTCGTGCGCTTGATCTGATCGGACGATACCGGGGTCGGGAGTTTCGGGTTCAGGACATTGCGGCCGAGGATCCGCGCGTCTACGAAATGATCCAGCGCGCAGATACGGTCGGTGTTTTCCAAATCGAGAGCCGCGCACAGATGTCGATGCTACCGCGGTTGAAGCCGAACTGTTTCTATGACCTCGTCATCGAAGTCGCCATCGTCCGCCCAGGTCCGATTCAGGGCGAAATGGTCCACCCGTATCTACGTCGGCGCCAGGGAAAAGAGAACGTCGAGTATCCGAGCGATGACGTGCGTCGTGTGCTCGAGCGCACGCTCGGCGTGCCGATCTTCCAGGAACAGGTGATGCAATTGGCCATTGTCGCCGGTGGGTTCTCTCCTGGTGAAGCGGACAGCCTTCGCAGAGCCATGGCGGCGTGGAAGCGTCGCGGTGGCTTGGGTCCATTCGAGAAGCCGTTGATGGAGGGGATGCGAGCGCGCGGCTACAGCGAAGAGTTCGCTCAGCAGCTGTTCAAAATGATGCTCGGGTTCGCTTCCTACGGATTCCCGGAAAGCCACAGCGCGAGCTTCGCCCTCATCGTCTACAACTCCGCCTGGCTGAAGTGCCACGAGCCCGCGGCGTTCACGTGCGCACTTCTCAATAGCTTGCCGATGGGATTCTATGCTCCGAGTCAGCTCGTCCAAGACGTGCGACGTCATGGTGTCGAGGTTCGTGCGGTCGACGTTCGCTACAGCGATTACGATTCCACTCTGGAGCGGCGGAAGGATGGCGAGCCTGCGTTGCGCCTCGGAATGCGGTTGGCCAGCTCACTTACGGAAGGCGCAGGGCTTCGAATCGTGGAAGCACGAGGTTCCGGTGAGTTCCTTAGCGTGCAGGACCTGGCCGAGCGCGCTCGCCTCGATCGTGGAGATCTCGAGGCGCTGGCCGCTGCGAACGCATTGATCGGCCTGAGCGGCCATCGACATCGGGCATTCTGGGACGTGGCTGGCGCCGAGAAGCCACTACCGCTGGGCCTTACCGCCCACGCTCCATCGGAGATCCTTGAAGGCCAGCCAATGATCATGGCACCGACGGAAGGCCAAGGCATTGTCGCGGACTATCGGGCGACGGGCCTCACCCTCCAGCGTCATCCACTTTCGCTTCTGCGCGAGCGCCTGTCTCGCCGACAGTGCATCACTGCCCAAGATATCGGCGATGCACAGGACGGTGCGCAGGTGCGAACCGCCGGCATTGTGGTGACCCGCCAGCGACCCGGCAGCGCCTCCGGGGTCACCTTCGTCACGCTCGAGGACGAAACCGGTTCAGTAAATCTTGTGGTGTGGAAGCAGATCGGCGAAGAGTATCGGCGCGTACTGGTCAACTCGCGTCTGATGGAGGTGTGGGGTAAGGTGCAACGGCAGGACGGTGTGCTGCATGTGATTGCTCGGCAGCTGGTCGATCAATCCGCGTTGCTGGGGGAGCTCGTGACTAGAGCCCGAGATTTTCATTGAGCTTGAAACGGAGCCGTATCGAGGATACGGGTGAATGGCGGCAGGGACTGCGTTAGACACTGAGCGACGCGGCGATGCCCACCCCGGACAGAAATGGTCGCCAGTTTCTCCGGCAAGCATGCCTCGACAGCCCACGGGCTCTCTGTCCGCGTTTCGGTTTTCATGGCGTCACCGGGGATGGATCCCTCGCTAGAGCAGTCAACGGCATTGTATCCAGCAAGTTCGTCTCAACTCACACGGGCCACTGTGCCTACGTCACACGTGGGGTCCGGCGAGCTCGTCCCGTGGGATGATCACCGGCCAAGGCGGCGGGACTGTTGGGGCCTGGGAGATCTCGGGGATGGCGCTCGGCCGGCATTCCGCCGCCACGTGTGGCAGCCCTTGTCGTGGCAGCAAAGCACGACCCTTGGGTCGCACACGCCTCGATCTACGCGGTGAGCTGCCGCCAGCGGCGGACCGTAACTTTCCAGTAGACCTCCGCTGACACACCATCGTAGGCGCCAAACGCGAATCCATCGTTCACTTCGACAAGCGCCGTTTGGCCGGAGTCCAGGACGCCGAAGTCTATGACGTATCCAGCGGGGGCGACACCGGCGAGCGTTTGAACAGCATTCTCAATGACCGCGCGGTCAGGTAGGGCGCTTCGATCGCCGCCGTGTTCAGCAAAGCGCACGTCGAGAAGGGTGTCGTCTGCGACGTATGCCCGCCATTCGCTCACAAAACGCACGACTTCTGACACCCATACGGGCGCCATATCGGACGCTCCGTTGAAGCGAGGGTCGTCGACGGATGCCGGCACGAATCCGGTGAAGCGCTTCCAGCTGGCAGCAGGCTTAATGAAGAGAGGTGTGCCTCCAAGCAGAAGGTGCCGCGCTTCGCGGAGAGATTTCAGCTTACGTACCCGGCGGTAGAGCAGAGGCGCGAGCACAGGCGGATATGGCGCCGGCTCAGGTAGCGGACGACCCAGTTGCCGTAGCGCGTGATGTACAAACGAAACCGACCCGACAGCCACGTAGCCCGGCAGCACCTTCACGCGTGTGCGCTCGAGCTGCTTTACCGAGGCGCGCATCAACGGAATGCGGTGCTCTTCGGCGCACGCGGCCACGAGGGCTTCTTCCCGGCCGAGGGTCCCTTTGCCGTTGAGCTCAACGAGAATGCCCGGCGGACGGTCCATGGCCGCCTCATATCGCACCGAAGAAGGGACTTCCTGAATCACGCGGGGGATGTCCTGAGTCGTCAGTGGGGGGGCCTGAAGGAGGTCGACTACCTGATACTCTCTCACGAGAAATTGAGGTCATCTTCGGTTTGCTGAGTGGCGAAGCCCTGCTGACCGATCATGCCGGATACTAAGTCGCACCCGATGAACCGAGCTTGGTTCTCGGAACTAACCGAGAGTGGGCTGGCGCTTGATGCCCTCGCTATAATTGGCATGAAGCTGCGTATGCCGTTTCCGGGCAGGCCTCGTGTATCTCTCCAGATCATCTTCGATTCTACCGCTAAGCCAAAATGGTGAGTGGCGTATGAATGAAAAACACTTGCTCGAGCAGCTGCAGGCCAACGCGACCTATATTGCGGATTTGGGCGAGGCGCTCCTCGCGGGTTGGGGGGTCCGCATTCCTGTGACGCAACCCACCGGGGCGCCCGGCGGCCCGACGATCTACCTGTGTCACTACGAAGCCCAATATCTCTTTCTGACTCAGCTCGTTTCTCGCGGAATTGAGAAGGTACAGGTCGCAGCCGAATCCCGCGTGAGTTCCAGGGACGCCGGCGATACTCTCGGGGTCATCATGGAAGAGCTCGCCATGGGCAAAAGGACGCTCACGGACCGGGTGAGAAGCATGTTAGCCGCTGCTTCTGCGCTCTATCTTGCTGGCACGCAAACCTACCGCGTTGCCGTTGAACGAGGTATGAACCAGTTGCTGGTGATCAGTTACTACAACGTTGGCGAGAATACTCGGACGCTTCGGCCAACGGCCACGGATCATCCCGGTCCGCTTACTCCCGACCAAGTCAGTGAGGTCGTACTCGAAACACTGGCGAACGACCGACGGAATCACCCTGAGCGATTCCACCAGAACGTTCCTCTGAGATTTCGCGCGACGGCTCTGTGACAGGCGTCAGCGTCAGCGCGCAATAGCTTCAGTGCCGTCGCGCGTCGTGCAGCCTGGATGATGGGGCTCAGGCCCAGGTCGCGGCCGATCGGGCCCGACCGCATTTTCTCCCACGAGTATCGAGGTCATCTTCGTTTCGCTGATTGGCGATGTCGCGCCTGCAGGGCGACGCGAGGCTTCTTTTGTCCGGTCGCAATTCCGTTGGGCGGCTTTGTTCAGCCATGGAGGGCGGCGTCTGGAACTCGATTACCGCTCCGGCTACTGCATGGCGTTGGTGAGCGAGTAGACGGCCGTAATCGTCGACCCCAGGACCACCACGACACCCAGCATCATCACCATGCGAAGGATGAAGAGGCTCGCCTTGATGTGCTTATGGGCCGTCTCACCGGACCTCACACCCAACGCCGCGATCGTCTGATCGACGTTTCTCGCGCCGGCGAGGAGCTCGAGACGTTTCATCAGCTCGTCGTCGAGCAACCCCGTGTCGAGCACCGTTCCCATGTTCGTCGTCCCCTGCTCCAGGCGTACCCGCATTCGCGCCAGGTGAGTGGCGAGATAGGGAGAGGCGTTGCGTTCCAGCAGCCCTATGGCACTCTTCAGCTTGACGCCATTGGACAGCATGAGTGAGAGCGAGGCCAGTAGCTCAGACGTGACGAGTCGACGAAAGGTCGCGAAGACCGGCATCCTGTCCAGGCGCTCCCGATGCGGCCCGATGTAGTTCGCCAGGGTGTGCCGGAAGAACCAGAGCACTCCGATCAGACCGAGCGGAATGAGGAACCAGTACCCGCGCACGAGGCCCGACAGCGATTCGATCGTGAGCGAGAGAGAGGGCCAGCGCTCGCGCGGCAAGAGTCCGCTCATCGTCTGGAAAATGCCGACGCGCTTCGAGCCGATGTAGCCCAGCACGCCGATCACCTGGATGAGCAGGATCGAAGGATAGGCGAGCTCTCCCAAGACAAGGCCCGTCAATCCCGCCCGCTTTTCCAGTGAACCTGCTACGGAGCGAAGGGCGCCGCGCACATCGCCGGAAGCCTCGCCGGCGCGGATCGCCTCGATCGCCTCGAGTGGGAACCAACCCGTGAAACCATCGGCGAGCGCATCACCGGACTCAAGTGCCGAGAGCACCGATCGGGCGGCGAGTGATTTTGGTGGCTTGGTGTTGTCCGCCATGAAGGCCATGGCCGCGCGGATCTGTACGCCGTCTTCCAGAAGTCTCACGAGATCCTGAATGAAATCGGCCTGGGCACGCGCGCCGAACTGCCACTTCATGAACTTCGTATTGAAGTCCTGAGAGGCAAAGGCGTTCCACCTCTGCATCAGCCGTGCTGCTCCGGCTTGCCTCGCCGCGCTCCCGGAGGATGCCGCACTCCATTTGTCCCTGAGGCCTGCGACCAGACTGGATAACTCCGACATCTCGCTCTCTCTTTGAATATGGGAAATTCGTGGGCAACCGCTTAGGGCGCCGGCCCCGCGGCGTCATGCTTGTGCTCGGCGGCCTGCATCTCGTCGATTAGCTTGACGAGCTGCTCGCGTGGGGAACGCTGTTTCGTTTGGTCTTGCAGATAAACGCGGCCGAGCACCGACTCACTGAAGCGAATAGCATTCCGAGTCGCGCTTCCGTCTTTGCGCAGCGTCACGCATTCGACCGACACGAGGGTATTTTCCGGACGTTCAAGCGAGACGTCGGGCGCGAAATGGCGGATCACCCTCGCCTGAGCGGCCCCGTGGGGATGGCCGTGCATTACAGTCACACGGTTCAGATCCACGATCGCGTCAGGCGGATAGCGATGCGCGACCAGACGCAGGAAAACATCCTCGAGCAGCTCCTTTGCCCTTGAGCGCGCGTCGTCCAGGCGTTCGAGCGCTTGCAGTACCGCCGCTGCGAGGGCTGATGGAACACCCTCTCTACCATCCGCTGGTTCCCCACCATCACTGCCGCGCGTGCCGGTCAAGTCACGGCCCCCACGCAGCGACTGTCTTCCAGATCCTTGGCGAGTACCTCGCACATGCGCGGCTTCGACAGAAGCGACGACGCGGCAAGCCTCAGATCCGGGCGCTTGAGGGCCGCACTGACGATCTCTCTCAGAAGCTGCTGCTTCGACTTGCCGGAGAGCACTGCGAGTGCGGCAAGAGTCTGCGCCTCTTCGGCACTCATCGGCGTGGGTAGGTAGTGCGTTGCCATGCTTCGAGGGGTTTTCGCGTGGGTTACTTTTCGCTCAACTTCTTGTAGAGCGCGGCGAAATCGATTGCCGCCTTGTCATCGCGCGTGCGGAACGTGGCCGCTTCGTGCGCATCCCACAGATCGACCGCGCCCCGATGGACGAGATGAATGGCGTGGTCGGAGATGGTTTGCCAGCCGCGGGTCGCCAGATCCTTCTCCCAGCCGAGCATGTCGCCTCGCTGGATAAATTCGCGGCCACGGTCATCGACCGGTAGCACTTCGGCGATCACCGATCGACCCGAGATCCCCCAGCCGTCGCACTTCGGGCAACCGCCGGGCCTCTTCATGTGCGCATTCTTTGCCCCTCCGATCACCTCGATCAGTTGTCGGGCGAGGTACTGTTCTTCGGAGTTGTAGCTGGCGATATCGAAGGTCACCTTGCATTCACACAGCAGCGGCACCAAGCGCTGATAGATCAGGAGTTCGAGCACGTCAGGATTCGCGAGCATCTCCCGCGGGATTCCCAGGTTCTCCAGACGCGGCACGACTTTCGTGACACCCGAGACGTGGAGCGTCGAGAACACGAGGTGCCCCGTGATTGCCGCACGCACCATGTTGTCGGCGGTTTCGTTGTCACGCACTTCACCGACCATCAGCACGTCAGGATCCATGCGCATGGTCGCCTTGACGAGCCCGGCAAATCGCGTGTCTTCCTTGGAGTCCTCGACCGGCATCTGGGAGGCGTTGGCGAGCACTTTCTCGACCGGATCTTCAATCGTGAATATCTTCTTCTCTGCGGGCACTTTCGCGACGCATGCGGCGAGCGTCGTGGTCTTGCCGGACCCGGTGGGCCCGCACACGAGAATCATGCCGTGAGGACGCGCGATAGACCGCTCGATGAGTCGTCGCTGCTGAAGCTGATATCCCAGTTGATCGAGTGTGACGATACGCGTGGCATCCCCCTGCTCCAGGATGCGCAACACCATGTCGAAGGGCGCGGCATCGAGACTCGACACGCCGCCGACCGATACCGGTCCGGTGCCGACCCGAAGGCGCACGCTACGCTGCCGGCCACCAACGGTGACGTCGATCGACATCGAGGCGTCCTGCGGACGCGTCGGCTGCAAGTGTCCGTCGCTCTGGTCGGTATCGAAGTTGAAGGCGGCCGCGGCGATCGCGCGCGCTTGGCCGGCCGGCCAGTGCTCGTGCACCTGCAGCGCGCCGAAGCGGCGGAATTTGATGACCGCTTCCTTGTGGCGGATCTCAAAGTGAATGTCGGAGGCCTTGCGCTCTATCGCCGCGGCGACAATCGTGCGCAGCCATTGACGCGCCTTCGAGAGCTCCCCGGTTCCTTCGCCCTCCGCCTTCGTGAGCAGTTGCTCGGCTTTACCCCCTTCGAGGAGGCGCGAAATCAACCCCTGGCTGGCCAGAACCTGACGCAATCCCTGCCCGAACTCGCGCGGGTGACGCTTTTCGACAAGCTGTCGCAGGTTGCTGAAGCGACGCATGTCGGCCTTGCTGGCCAGCACCCGACCGGAGGCGAGAACACAGATCTCTCCTCCCTGCT